>Ga0209289_100130_pt1 | contig 45455 bp, 39 predicted proteins | sample GXS110809BmetaG_FD_184121 | JGI IMG/M metagenome (GOLD analysis project Ga0209289, IMG submission 184121) | Hot spring microbial communities from Gongxiaoshe hot spring, China to study Microbial Dark Matter (Phase II) - GXS 110809B (SPAdes)... ... | reverse complement strand
TCCATCTGTGTGCCTGCGAGCACCAGCAACATTATACCAACGAGTTTGGCCAGCACAACTGCCTAAACCCGAATTAGTGTCTAAAGTCCCATCAGGGTCGCAATCTTGGTCAAAAGGCCATTCCAACGGATTGTAAAAGAGCAGAGAACCATTAGAATCGGCAAAAGCAGCAACATTCGCGGGGCGGGGAATCTCCGGCAGGGTTGCTGAATTCACCAAAGAGGTAAAAACGCAGGCAATGCGAATAAGACCGCGAGAGACACCATAGTTAGACCCAACAGCCATATTGCAGAAAGGACCTGCCGTTAAAGACGGACAAGGAAAGACAAACGGTCCAGCGTAACTGGGACAGCGGAAGATTTGGGTGTTTTTAATGTAGGGCTGTAAAAGCCCAGGCCAGCGACATGAATGCAGTGGGCAGTTGACTAAGACATTAGGGTCGTCGTAACTTGGCCACCTTAGGCGCGTGTAAGGGAAACCATAGGCAAAGGGCACGAGGCGTTCATCATAGTCTTGGGAATATTGCGCAAGTGCCAGACCCATTTGGCGAGTGTGAGATAAACATTGAATCTGCCTTGCTTTCTCCCGTGCCCTGCTGAACACGGGAAACAGAATTGCAGCAAGGATCGCGATAATCGCGATCACCACGAGCAATTCAATCAGCGTGAAACCACCACGAATTTGCAACTTTCGCGCAATTTGCCCGAAAAACAAAAAATTACCGCTACCCTTCATCTTCAATCCCTCCTTTTCCAGAAATTTTGGGGTGTAATTTTCTTGTTCGCTGCGCGATTATAACGCACCTTTCAGGAAATGTAAAGGGCTAAGATTGGAGCGGTTCACAAACTGCCGGGCGACAATGTTCCCAATTCAGTCCCGTCAAAAGCCAACTTCAATGTCCCGAACACGACCGTCCTAACTCGCTCAGGCTGAATTGGAGAGGTTAAGACGGACAAAACCCTTTCTTTGAAATCAAGCCGAAAAGTCAATCCGACAGAAAGCAATTCGTCATTTGAGTCCAAAATGCCAGCGATGATATGCTCATATTGCGATGGTGTTATCCAAAGGATGGAAGGCACATCACCGAAAAATTGCCGAATAGGTAAGAAGTCGGGTAGGGGAGGGGGCGTTTCCACGAAAACTAAAACATTGTCGTCCATTCGTTCAGCGTGGAAGACTTTCACTCCCACCATTTGGCTCAATTGCTGTAAGGCTTCAGGTGGCAAGGTTGTGCCCTGACCAAACATAGTGTTGCGAAATTGAATTTGTGAAAGCGGGAGGACAATTTCTATGCAAGATGAAAGCCAATCGCGAAACTTCTGCTCACGAAACATTCGCCTTTGCTCACGGCTTTTCTCTTTCACTGATTCTGGAACTGGCACAGGAATGACCTTCGTCCAAAGGATGCCTTCCCACTGCTTTCGGAAGATTGAAAGTTCGCTTTTCCTTTGGAGCAAAACGACATGGGTTGGTCGGAGAAGTTCAAAAGTGTATTGCTTCAAAGCGATGCCTGCTCCGCCATGCACTAAACCATCGGTATCAATGATAACTGCTTCTGCTCCCAAAGCGAGTGCCCTTTCGGTCATTAATTTTGTGCCTGTAACAGTTGGTAGCAGGAAACCAATGGGTGAGACGCTACCGACGAAGTAGGAAGTCAGAGGAGAAATTTCACTTAACCGTTCAATTGGTTTGGTCACAAAACCCATCCCTATGGTCGTTGGCAATCCGATGTCCGATTGCCCTAAATCCGCATCAACCACAGCGACTTTCAAACCTTGCTCAAAAAGAGTTCTTGAAAGGAAAGTGCAAAAAGTTGTCTTGCCAGTGTCAACAGCGCCAACGACCATGACGACTTTTGGGTGTCTTTCGGTTTTCCCAATGACTTCCGCTACTTGTTTCCACTCACTCGTGATGACCATTCTTTGACACCTAACAGCAAAATTGTGTAAGGGATTTGGCGAAGGTGCAAGATGTGAGCAAGGAGGTGTCACCTCTTGCCTCGTTGGGTCATTGCTCTTGCCATAGCAATCGTTCTGGCTGTCGGAGTTGGTTCATGGTGGCTTTACGGCAATCCAGAAAGCAAAATCAGGGCGACACTTCAAAGCGGTGCGCAAGCAGTGGTGAACCACGATTTTCCAAAGGCAATCAAAGTGATTTCTCCAAATTACCGAGATCAAAGTGGCTTGACATATCGTGACTTGCAGCGTATGTTGCTTGATTGGTGTCGTAACAAACAAAACCAACTTTGGCTTCAACAGTTCAGCGTAGAGCAAGTTGCCCTAATTGACTTCTGGCGAGCAGCAGCAATTGTGAAAGTTCAAGGCATTGTCAGCGTTGAAGGTTTTGACACCTTCAGTTTCGGACCAATTGACCTTTCGGTAAATTTGGAACGGACTTGGTGGGGCAGGTGGCGAGTTACGAGCACCGATGGTTGGCAAGATGAACCCAACTTGCAACAGTTCGTTGATTGAGTTTCTAACTGCTTCCCGACGAAAAGGGAGTTTCGCTTTCACCTTCGCCTGTGACCTACACGCTCAAGCAATTCATGAGCATGTTGAAGCGAGGATGAGGTGATTTGTTTGCCTGAAAGCATTCGTGCAATTTCTATCACCCTTTCCTCATGCTGAAGTGGCGTCACTAAAACTTTTGTTCGCTTGCCTTCCATGACTTTCTCAACTTTCAAATGCCAGTCGGCGAGAGCAGCAATTTGGGGTAGGTGAGTTACGCACAAAACTTGAGCGTAGCGGGAAACCTCTCCCAACTTTTCACCAACAGCCTCAGCGGTCCTGCCACCGATGCCGACATCAATTTCGTCAAAAACCAGCACAGGGATTTCATGAGTTCGCTGCAAACTCGCTTTAAGTGCCAACATCGTCCGAGAGATTTCTCCTCCTGATGCAATTTTAGCCAAAGGTTTCAAAGGTTCTCCAGGGTTGGTGGCAATCAAAAACTCAACTTGGTCAATTCCGTCCTTACCGAAAGCGAAAGTTCCATGGGGGAGTGCCAAGCCATTGGGGTCTGGGATGAGTTCAATGGCGATTTTGAACCTTGCCCTTTCCATCATCAAGGCTTTCATATGGTTTTGGACAGTTCGTTCAAGTTGTAGGGCAATTTCCTGCCTCGCCTGAGATAAAGCCAAAGCAGATTCAGCCAACTCCTTTCTAAGTCGCTCCCTTTCCCTTTGAAAAATTTCAAGCCTTTCTTCACTTGTCTCCAGTTTTTGCAGTTCACTTTCAATGCGCTGGCGATATTCCAAAATTGCAGCGATAGTGTCGCCATATTTTCGCTTGAGCCGTTTGATTAAATCAAGCCTGCTTTCAATCTCTTCAAGCCTTTCTGGGTCAAACTCAACACCAGAGGCATATCGCTCCAATTCAAATCCGACTTCTTGAATGGCATCAAAGGACTGAGCAAGTAAGTTGTGAAGTTCGCTTAACTTGGGGTCAAGTTTTGCGATTTCTTTTAGGGCTTGAATGGCTTCCCCAAGAGTATCAAGAGTGCCGTTGTCTCCGACTAAGTTTTGAATTGCCAAGTTCAACCGCTCAGTTATTTTTTCGGCATTGACCAAAATCTGCCTCTCTTTAAGCAGTTCCTCTTCCTCGCCATCCCTTAAGTTAGACCTGTCAATTTCTTCGGCTTGGTATCTGAGCAAGTCAAGCCTTTGAATTCGTTCTCTCTCTATTTGCTGAAGTTCTGAAATTTCACGCTCAACATGCATAAGTTGTCTGTAAAGTTGCGAGTATCTTTCCTTCAACGCCACCAAATTTTCGCCACCAAAAGCGTCAAGGAAGTGCAGATGATTTGACGGGTCAAGGAGAGATTGATGCTCGTTCTGACCGTGAATATCAATAAGGGCTTTACCAATTTGCTTTAGCATAGCGACAGTTGCCATTCTTCCGTTGATGCGACACCGACTTTTCCCTGAAATTGACAACTCCCTTGAGATCACGATGGTATCGCCCTCAGGTTCAAAACCGAGTTCCTGAAGAGTGAGGTTAACTTGTGGGCAACTGGAAAGGTCAAAAGTCGCTTCAACGAGCATTGTTTCAGCGCCAGCCCTTATTAGGTCAGTGTCGCTTTTGCCACCTAAAAGGAAGTTCAAGGCATGGATGATGATGGATTTTCCAGCACCAGTTTCGCCAGTTAAAACATTGAAACCTTCACGGAAAGGGACTTGAACCTCGTCAATAATTGCGAGGTTTCTAATCAGCAACTCGGTCAGCATAATTCATCACCCATCGTTTTTAATGGCGCACGAAGTTGCTGCTCAGGGTCCTTTTGCAATTATCGCACAATTTGGATGGATTTGATGAGGGCTTTAATGGATGAAGCCAATGCGCAAAAGAGGCCAAAATCGGATAAGGGATTTGCCGATGAGGGATTGGTGTGGGACGAAACCCCATTCACGGCTATCAAGGCTATTGAACCTATTGTCTCCCATGACGAAGTAATGCCCTTCGGGAACACGAACCCAAAGTTTTCCCCAGTGATACTCAATCAAGTGACGGTAGGTGTCTTGCCAAGGTGTTTTGTTAAGGTAGTTGTCTGGAAAGGCTTCTCCCGAAAAGAAACCGCTTGTTTGCAAGTAAGGTTCGTCCAAAGGTTTCCCGTTCAAAAATGCTCTCCCTCCTTCCACCCGAACCAAATCACCAGGCAAACCGATCAAACGCTTGATGTAGTCCGTCTGGTCGGGTTTGTTTGATTTCTTGAGCGCTAACTCAGGAGCCTTGAAGACAACAATCTCTTGCCGATGAGGTTTGCGCAACTTATAGACAAACTTGTTGACCAGTAGCCTATCGCCAACGAGCAAAGTCTGTTCCATTGACTGCGAAGGAATCAAAAAGGCATGGACGACGAAAGGGCGAATGAAGAAGAAAACGAGGGCTAAAGCGATGAGCAAAGACTCGCTGGCTTCCATCAGGAAGTTACGCAATCGCTCATCTTCCCACTTGTCTCTTTGCAGGGCGAGCCTAAGTTGGAGCAGAACCAGCAAAACACCGATGACTATAAGGTAGCCCCAAACTGAGTCCCACTGAAATGCCATAAGAGATTGCACCACCCTTAATTGGTCTCTTGCTGTCTCAGCGAAAATTGTCGCCATAGGACTTAAGCAGTTGGTGTCATTTTTGTAGGGGCAGACGATAGTCTGCCCGAAAACATCCTTTGTAAGGTTTTAAAACCGTCCCTACGGGCGGCTTAGCAGCCGCCCCTACATCCAACTGCGTAACTTCTACGCCGAATAAATTTGGCGCTCAATGACCCTCCCATCAACCGTTGGCTAAAGCCGGCAGCATGAAAAGCCAATGAACAAGTTCCACGACATAATTTGAGTGGAAAGGAGTTTCCGAAAAGCCGTTAAATTCCAGAAGTTGACGCATTTTTGGCTGATATTCTGTCTTGCATTGCTCGTTTTCTGTCTTCCCTGATGCGAGCCTCTTTAATTGACAAACCTCGCAAGTAGTAAAGCCGTGCCCTTCGGACTTTGCCTCGCCTTAAAACCTCAATCTTGGCTATGTTTGGCGAGTGAAGGAAAAAGGTTCGCTCTGTTCCGACACCGTGAGCAATTTTTCGGATGGTGAAAGTAGCGTTGGTTCCCTCGCCTCTTTTGCGAATTACCACACCTTCAAAGAAGGTGAGAGGCTCTCTCTCCTTTCTGCCTTCCTTCTTTTGCTGTTGTTTTTCTTCGCTTGTCACCACTTCCTCTTTAGACAGCCTGACAGTGACCCGAACCGTGTCGCCAACTCTAAATTCAGGGATGTCAGTGCGCAGATACTTTTGCTCAACGAGCATCAACTCTTGGCTACGCATGGAAATGCAACCCTCCTATCGCAATTAGGCGATGAAAATTTCCCGACTAATGAGCGCCTTCAATTTTGGCACAAACCAACCCACAGTCAAGTCATCTTGTCGTGGCAGATTGGCAATCAAACTCTCTGGTGACCCATCTCGGATTATGGTTTCCATAACCTCCGAAAGGTAAGGGGCAATCCCGTCGGTAGTAAAAACCCAACAAGCACCCATTCGCCGAGTTCTCCAAAAAGTTCGCCCCAATGTGGGAAGTATCCTTTGCTGCCCTTTCGTTACACTGTTGAACCAACCGACGCCAAAACAACCCACACTTTGCCACTCTGTCTCGTTTCGGTCAAGGAAACCAATGAGGTAACTCAAGTCAACTCGTTCGCTGCACTGTCGTATGTCTTCCATCAAGCGCAAAAGTTGGCTTTTTGAGTGGTTCCAGCGAAAGTTGAGCAAAGCCCTTGCCCAAATAAAGTGCAGGAAAGTATCAAGGTCGTTTTTGCTCAAATCCAAAAGCAGCAACCCAATCCCATTTCTTGTGGGCAGAAGTATGAGCCAGTCACCCCCAGTTATTTTCCCATATCGCACCCAGCGGGAAAGATTTGGGCTGAGAGGAGTAGAAACGAGAGAAGCGAAAACAGGATGCCAGTCATGCCAATTAGGCGCTACAGATTTCACCTTGGGCGGAAAAGATAAGACCAACAAAGTCAAAGATGCCAACGGTAGCCACCAAATCGGTTTTACGCTTGTTAGCAGCAGAACCAACATTGCACAATAAAACACCCAAATTCGCCAACTCATTCTCACTGTCTCACCCTTGCCTATTGTGCTATCGGCGTGTTAAATTTTTGCGTGCAACCGTTGGAAATGTCAAAGTTAAGCAAATCTCTGAAGACAAGGGGGAGAGAAGCGATGGCAGATGTTCGTGTTGCTATTAACGGTTTCGGTCGGATTGGAAGACAAGTTTTGAAAGCGCTAATGGAACGACACCCAGGCGTAGTTGATTTGGTTGCTATTAACGACTTAGCAGACACCAAAACCAATGCTCACCTGTTCCGCTATGACACCAACTACGGCAAGTTTGAAGGCACTGTGGAAGTCAAAGAAGGTGCACTGGTGATTAACGGAGACGAAATCAAAGTTTTGAGCGAAAAAGACCCCGCTAAGTTGCCTTGGAAGGATTTAGGCGTTGATATCGTTTTGGAATCCACTGGCGTCTTCACCGATGCAAACAAGGCTCGTGCTCACATTGAAGCAGGAGCGAAGAAAGTCATCATCAGCGCACCCGCAACGAACGAGGATATCACCGTTGTTTTGGGCGTCAACCACACTGCCTACAATCCGAAAGAACATCACATCATCTCAAATGCTTCGTGCACAACGAACTGCTTGGCACCTGTTTGCAAAGTGCTCCATGAGAAGTTTGGAATTGAGTATGGTTTGATGACGACGATCCACGCATACACGAACGACCAACGCATCCTTGACTTGGTGCACAAGGATTTGCGACGGGCACGAGCAGCAGCGCTGAACATTGTGCCGACAACTACTGGGGCAGCAAAAGCAATCCACCTCGTCCTCCCAGACCTTAAAGGCAAACTGCACGGAATAGCCATGAGAGTTCCGACATCCACAGTTTCGGTCGTTGACTTAAATGTGGTGACGACTAAGAAGACGACGACAGAGGAATTGATTGAGGCGTTCAAGGAATACGAAAAGACCCCTTGGCGCGAAGGCGGTTTGGGCGGTATCTTGCGAGTTGAAACTGACCCGTGCGTCTCCATTGACTTCAAAGGTGACCCGCACTCCGCCATCGTTGACGGAGATCCCGCATTTACCTTCGTCGGTCCTGGCGGGATGGTTAAAGTCACCGCTTGGTATGACAACGAATGGGGCTACGCTTGCCGAACCGCTGACTTGATTGCTTACATGGTGGAACTCGGACTTTAAATTTGTCAAGAGCAAAAGGGTAGGGGAGGAGTTAACCGAAAACTCCTCCCCGCTGTCTCAAAGGCAAGGAGGTGAAAGAGCGCAAGGGAAATTCGTAGTTTCTTGCCCTTTGCGCTCTGAGCATGGAACAGCAGGAAATTCGCTGGAAAGGATACATCCGCAAGCCAGTTTGGGAAGACATACAACAACGCCCACAGACTCGCCTGTATACAGGTGCTACGGTTTACAACCTGCCCCACATTTTCGTTGAACCGCAAGATGAAGATGAGTGGGTTGAGGTTGAAGTGGTTTTGAGGGTGATTGAGAAAAACCGATGAACCTTAGCAAACGGTCTTGACTTCCTGAGAAGTGTGCTTTCCAATGTGCTGTATCCCCTTTATTGCCTCTCACTGTTTCCCCGTTTGAGACACAACCGTCTTGCCTTTACCGTTTTGGTGTGTTATACTTGCCGTCGACCTATGCCGTTTTTGGCACCTTGAAAGCGGCATAGAGGAGAGGTGGCTATTTTGGGGCAAAAATCGCCAATTTTCAAGGCTCACTTGCAGTCGACCCCCTTAGGTTTTGGAGGCAACCGAGGGTCGACGGCAAGGCTGTGCCTAATTTCGTCTGTTTTGCCCCCTAAACCCATCATTTTGCCTTGGTCGCAATCGCACCACAGTGGGATTGAAACCTGTGGACTATGCATCAAGAACGGGGCACTTTTTACTGTCGCAATCGCACCACAGTGGGATTGAAACCAGAGCACAATTGGCGGAAGGCGGGTATCTCGGCTGTCGCAATCGCACCACAGTGGGATTGAAACGTTAATCGTATTCTGTATGAGTTCAAAACTGTAAGCAAGTCGCAATCGCACCACAGTGGGATTGAAACTCTATACGCGCGATGTTTTCCAATCGCTGGCGGATTAGTCGCAATCGCACCACAGTGGGATTGAAACCACTCGCAGAACGCTACCCAAGCGCGCTCGTGTATTGTCGCAATCGCACCACAGTGGGATTGAAACCTACCTTCTTCGCTTTGCGTAGTTTCTTCTTGCTCAGTCGCAATCGCACCACAGTGGGATTGAAACAGCAAGTGCCCAGTCCCGCAGCCCAGCATCAATGGTCGCAATCGCACCACAGTGGGATTGAAACCTCAAATGGTGGGCTGAAAAACCTTACGCGAGCACCGTCGCAATCGCACCACAGTGGGATTGAAACCAAGGTGTTGCGCGAGATGATTAACGCTTTGCAAGAGTCGCAATCGCACCACAGTGGGATTGAAACTGCGGAAGTCAACCATTTGGTTTACGCTGAGCAAAAGTCGCAATCGCACCACAGTGGGATTGAAACTCAATTTGCGCCAGCACGGTCATGTTGTCTGCAACCGCCGTCGCAATCGCACCACAGTGGGATTGAAACTCGCCCGCATCAGTCTTCGTTCCGTTTGTTTTACATTGGTCGCAATCGCACCACAGTGGGATTGAAACCTGAGCGCGGCGATGGTAAAGAAGCATTTGATGGTTTGGTCGCAATCGCACCACAGTGGGATTGAAACACGCTGCGAAAGTCAAACAGGCGTACAACCCTGCTTGGTCGCAATCGCACCACAGTGGGATTGAAACCACGAGCGTTACCGATGGTGTGCGCGCGCTGAACAGTCGCAATCGCACCACAGTGGGATTGAAACCTTGTTTCACCTTCTCAACGCGCTCATCCAAATCTTGTCGCAATCGCACCACAGTGGGATTGAAACCGCTGTTTGCGAACGCAATTCAACCTGCTCAATTAAGTCGCAATCGCACCACAGTGGGATTGAAACGGGATGGATAATATAAGTAAGGAATTCTACAGAAAGGTCGCAATCGCACCACAGTGGGATTGAAACTCAATTTGCGCCAGCACGGTCATGTTGTCTGCAACCGCCGTCGCAATCGCACCACAGTGGGATTGAAACACCTGTCACGGGCAACTGAATGATGCTGCGGTTGGTCGCAATCGCACCACAGTGGGATTGAAACCGCTGTTTGCGAACGCAATTCAACCTGCTCAATTAAGTCGCAATCGCACCACAGTGGGATTGAAACTTGAAACGCTTAAACGCTCACATCACTTCACAAGTCGCAATCGCACCACAGTGGGATTGAAACTCATCCGTGCCTTTGCCAAGTGCAACAGTGATTTCGGTCGCAATCGCACCACAGTGGGATTGAAACGGGTTAGGTGCGCGCGTTGTTGTTGCCGAGCACGATTGTCGCAATCGCACCACAGTGGGATTGAAACCAGCAGCATCCTGGGGCAGCAGGGCAAGCAGTTTCTGTCGCAATCGCACCACAGTGGGATTGAAACTGCGGAAGTCAACCATTTGGTTTACGCTGAGCAAAAGTCGCAATCGCACCACAGTGGGATTGAAACTCAATTTGCGCCAGCACGGTCATGTTGTCTGCAACCGCCGTCGCAATCGCACCACAGTGGGATTGAAACTCGCCCGCATCAGTCTTCGTTCCGTTTGTTTTACATTGGTCGCAATCGCACCACAGTGGGATTGAAACTGTCGTTGGCGCACTGAATACGGATTAGATGTCAAGGTCGCAATCGCACCACAGTGGGATTGAAACAAGAAAAGCGGGCTGAAATGCGGGCAAAGGCGGAGTCGCAATCGCACCACAGTGGGATTGAAAGCAAGTTGGAACTAAGGCTTTTGAGTTTCTCGGAACCGACTGGAAATTTTCTATCGGCGCGGTGTGAAACCGCGCCCTACATTGAGCCAATTTTCATCGGCGCGGTGTAAAACCGCGCCCTACATTGAGCCGATTTTCATCGGCACGGTGTGAAACCGCGCCCTACATTGAGCCGATTTTCCCTTGTAGGGCAGGGTTTTACACCCTGCCGACAAAAATTTTTCTCGGCGCGGTGTAAAACCGCGCCCTACATTGAGCCAATTTTTGTCTCGGTCGGGCAGGAGCCCGACCCTCCGAAATTTCTCGGAAGGCACGACTTTGGCGTGCCGAATTTCCTTTGTAGGGCAGGGTTTTACACCCTGCCGACAAAAATTTTTCTCGGCGCGGTGTAAAACCGCGCCCTACATTGAGCCGAATTTCATCTCGGTTGGGCAGTAGGCAACCTTCCGAATTTCGTTTTTCGGCTCGGCAGGAGCCGAACCCTCCGAAGGATGACAATCGCACGCCCCTACATTGCGAATCGTAGGGGCAGGCGAAGCCTGCCCGAAAATAATCGGGCGGATTTCATCCGCCCCTACATGCGAATTCATGAGTCGCAATCTCATCGCAGTGGGATGGAGGAAAAATGTCCGATAATTTCCCTTTGTTGACTTTTAGTTGTTTGTGCTGCAAATGAGCCGAGAGTTTGGGCTTGGTGGCTCAATCCATCACAAGTTCAACATTGCTGACAAGGATTTTATCGCCGGTTTTTGCTCCCACTTTTCGGATTGCTTTCCAAATGCCCTTGCGGACAAGTCGGTCTTTTATTTCGGCTAAAGTTTGCGGATGATTGGGGTTGATGAGTCGTGCAAGTTTTTCAACATCATCGCCTCTTATAAGCCATGTTCCTTCTTCAACCTTTTCAATGGTCAAAGGCGGTTTAGGCATTAGAGGCACAATGATTTCCTCGTTAGCCCATTCATCGTTGTTAACATGAGTTGCCTGCATTGCTTTCACCAAGTCTGCTACTCTGTAAACCAAAGGTTCTAAACCCTCTCCCGTTAAAGCCGAAATAGCGAAAGCCTCAAAACCTTTCTCACGCCAATAGGGCAAACACCTTTCAAGGTTTCTATCAGCATTAGGGAGGTCTATTTTGTTGGCGACCACAATTTGCGGTTTCTTTGCTAATTCTGGGTTGTAGAGCCTCAATTCGTTGTTAATGACCTCAAAGTCCCTTATAGGGTCTCGCCCTTCAACAGCAGCAATGTCAATCATGTGCAGCAACAAAGCGGTTCGCTCTGCGTGCCGTAGAAACTGATGTCCCAACCCAATACCTTTGTGAGCACCTTCAATCAGTCCTGGCAAATCAGCGACGATGAAACTGAAGTTGCCAACTTTAACTGTTCCTAAATTGGGGACTAAAGTTGTGAAAGGGTAATCGGCTATTTTGGGGCGGGCAGCGCTTATTTTGCTGATTAGAGTTGACTTGCCGACATTTGGGTAGCCGATTATGCCCACATCAGCAAGCAGTTTCAACTCAAGCCTCAAATTCCTTTCCTCACCAGGTTCGCCCAATTCGGCGAAAACAGGGGTTTGCCTTGTTGGAGTTGTGAAAGCAGCGTTTCCTCTCCCACCTCTTCCGCCTCTTGCTACGATTACCTTTTGCCCTGGCTTAACAAGGTCTGCAAGCAATTTTCCCGTTTCAGCATCGTAAACCGTTGTCCCTATTGGGACACGGATGATTAAGTCTTTGCCGTCAGCGCCATGTTTTTTACTACCTTGACCATTCTGCCCATTTTGAGCCTTATAGGTTCGCTGAAGGTGTAAGTCAACAAGGGTTCGGACTGTTGGGTCAGCCAGCAAAATTACATGCCCGCCTCTCCCTCCATCTCCGCCTGCAGGACCGCCACGAGGGACAAATTTTTCTCTGCGAAAGGCGACACAACCGTTGCCTCCATCCCCTGCCTTGACATAAATAGTGGTTTCGTCAATGAATTGCATGGATCAATCACCCAGCGAAGATGCATAGGTAATGGTGGAAGGCAAACTGTAAAAGTTCTCCTTGCCCAGAATTTAGGCAGAAGAGACAGGCAAGATATTAACCCTAACTTTATCTCCCTTGCGGTCGTAGAAGACATAACCATCGGTCAATGCAAACAAAGTGTAATCGTTACCCATGCCAACATTTCGCCCGGGCAAAAATCTTGTCCCTCTTTGTCGGATAAGCACATATCCCGCCTTGACGAATTCTCCTCCATAAGCCTTCACACCCAACCTTTTTGAGCGACTATCTCTTCCGTTTCTTGTAGCGCCTCCAGATTTTTTGTGTGCCATTACTTTTCACCTCCGTTGTCTTTATTGTGGCACAATAATTTGCTCAATTTGCAACTCGGTGAATGGTTGCCTGTGACCCTTTTTTCGCATGTATCGCTTCTTGGGTTTGAACTTGAAAACGATTATTTTTTCGCTGCGACCATGTTGGCGAATCTTTGCCACAACTTTCGCTCCAGTCACATAAGGCGTTCCGACCAGAGTTTGTTCTGGAGTCCTGATGAGCAACACTTTATCGGTTTCAAAAATCTCGTCATCTGAGACCTCCAACTTTTCAACCCGTATGACTGAGCCAGGCGAAACTTCATACTGTTTGCCACCAGTTTCAATGACCGCACGAATACTCTGAACTGTCTCCATGACGGGCAATTACCTCCTTTGAATTGAAGTCTGAAACCATTTCTTTCGCAAGTGCTTCAAGCCACAGGATGCGATATGCTAATTTTGCAGCATAAATCTTAGATGTCAAGCGACGGAGGTGATTTGACCTTTGGTTAGAGCGAGTTATTGGTTTGCTTTGTGTTTCACTTTAGTTTTGTCTGGCTGTCGCACAAGCGAGAGGGTAATTGCCCGTGCCGATGGAGTCATAGTTACGGAAAGGGAGTTACGAGAGAGATTGTGGCAGAGATATGGTTCTGTCACAGTCATGGAATTGTTGCGTGAGGAGTTGGTTGAACTGGAGGCTCAAAGGCAAGGTGTAATAGTTAGCGACGATGAAGTTAGGCAAGCGTTAAAGCGGTTCAATTTGCCAGACAAAAATGAAAATCGCCGAAAGGTGCGCTCTGATTTGCTCCTTGAAAAATTGGCAAGCAAAATGGTTGAGGTTACTGAAGCAGAGGCGAGGCAATACTACAAGCAAAATGTGCACCTCTACGAGCAACCCGAAATGGTTAGGCTCAGGGACATAACTTTAGAAAGCAAAGAAAATGCCGAAGCCATTTGGAAGGCGTTGAGGCTGAGAAAGGGGGAAAATTTCATTGAGTTGGCTCGCCACTTTTCAACCAATCCTGTCACTCGGCAACGAGACGGCGAAATGGGTTTGATCCCCGTTAACGACTTGCACCCAAAACTTCAATCAGTGGTCAAAAGGCTAAAGGTCGGTGAGTTCAGCGAGCCAATTGAGATTAGTGGAGAATGGGTTATCGTGAAACTTGAGGAAAGAATCCCGCCTAAACGGAGTTCCTATGAGGAAGTTCGTGAGAAAATAATCGCTCAACTGAAGCAGCAAAAGATTTGGCAATTGAAATTGGAACTGCCAGAAAGAATTTTTAAGCGAAGCAAAATCCAAATCCTTGACCCGTCTTTGAAGGATTGAAAAGGAGGCAAAACCTGTGGCTAAAACGAGGAAGGAAAAGGGACGAGCGCAAAAACTTTGGCAGGAAAGGCGAGAACTGCTTAGGTTTGGCTATGGCAAGATTGCTGAGTTCATTGTCCGCGACGCAAAGCAAAAATATCAACAAGCCTTGCAGGCTTTTTCAAAGGGTGAAACCTCAAAAGCGGAAATCCTTTTGAGAGAAATTGTTGAAAAAGTTCCTGACGCACCTGACCCGCTGCTGTTGCTTGGTCAATTGCTGATTGAAACGGGAAGGGCTGAAGAGGCAATAGGTTTTTTGAGCAAAGTATGCGAAATTGATGACCCTAACCCCCATGCCCATTACTGGTTCGGTAGAGCCCTTGAGGCAACAGTTCGGTTGAGAAGAGCAAGAGAAGCCTACGAACGAGCCTTGAAGAGAAATCCTTCAACCGAATTGGCACAGGAACTTGTGAGAAGATTGAAAACGGTTGAGGAAGGGCTTTCATCCTACTCCTGCCCTACCCTTTCTGAAGAGCAAGCAAGGATTTTGGAAGAGGCTTTACATTGGGCGAAGTTTTATTTGGAAGTCGGTTTCCCCCGCAGGGCTCGTGAATATTTGACTCAAGCGAAAGCCATATCCCCTGATAACCCAAAAGTTTTAAGACTTGCCGAAGAAATTGAGGAAGCCCTTTCAGGTTCTTGATTTTTCAACCGCCGCCGAAACCTGTTCGTGTCAGTTGAACAACCGCAGGTCCCAAAATGACGATGAGCAAAGTTGGGAAAATAAAAAGCACCAAAGGGAAAATGAGTTTGACAGGGAGTTTTGCTATCTGCTCGCGAATCATTCTAAGGCGCTTTTTGCGCAACTCAACTGACAATGCTTTCAAAGAGTCGGTAATTGGTGAACCGAGGACTTCGGCTTGATGAACAGCGGAAACGAGGAGAGAAATGTCCTCAAGTTTCAATCTCTCTGCCATGTCACGAAGGGCTTGAGCGCGGGGTTTGCCTAAAGTGACTTCCCTCATCGCCTTTTTTAGTTCATCCGAAAGAGGACCTTTGAACCTTTTTATAGCCTCATGAACCGCACCGTCAAAAGCCAATCCAGCCTCAATGGACAAAGTTATCAAATCCAACATGTCAGGCAATTGTCTGAATATACGCCTTCTCCTTTGGCTTGCGAGCCTACGAAGCCAGAAGGTTGGTCCGAGAAAGCCACCAATGCTGAAGATGCCAGCGAAAATAACCAAATTCATCATGTTGCCAGTGCCAGGAAATCTTGCGGAGAGAAAAATGGGCAAGAGAGCACCCAAGAAGACACCAACCAAAGTCAAAATCAACCTTAACCCCATCAAGTCAGCATACGTTAAACCCAAAGGATAGCCCGCCATTGCTAAAAGTTCTTCGGCGGCTTTGGGGGAGGTTGTAGTATGGGGCAACATTTTGCTAAAACGCTGAACCAAAGGCATAACAAAAGCCCAAAACAATCTGGCTGGGAGCGACATTTTCAATTCCTCGTCCTCAAACTCAGCCAAAACCATGCTTTCCTCTTCTTCAATCTTTGGCTTGACCAGTCTTGAAACTCTCCCTCTCAACTGCCTTACTCTAACTTCCTGAATGATGCTAACACCAACCAAAACCAACGCAATTACCCACAAACCGATAACGAATAGAACTTCAAAGTTCATAGCAGTTCACCTCACAGTTCAACCTGAAGCAGTTTTCTAATCCAAAGCATTCCCATCGTCTGCATGGAAATGCCCAAGTAAATCATCTTCCTGCCAAGTTCAGTGTCAATCAGCAACCTCATCCATTCAGGGTTAATGATGAAAACCATTACTGCGACAGCAAATGGAAGCCCCATCAAAATCCAGCCACTAAACCTTGCCTGAGCCGTTGAGGCAGCAATTTCTCCCCTGAGTTCAATTCGCTGCCGTATTGTATCTGAAACCGTTGAAAGGATACGAGCGAGATTTCCACCTCGCCTCAGTTGAACGAGTATCGCTGAGACCGTTATTTCGTAGTCGTAACTGTTAACTCTCTCAGCCATTATTTGCAAAGCCTGTTCAATGGGCATTCCTAAGGACGACAAACGGACAACCCTGTCAAGTTCCTCAGATATTGGAGGTGGCAATTGGTCAGCAGCCAATCGGGCACTTTGTAGGAAACTGTAACCTGCCGATAAGCCAGCGGATATGATTGACAACGCATCAGCCAGTTGGTTTTCCAAAAGTGTCTTCCTTCGGTTAATTCTCCACTGCAAAGCCCAATTGGGGACAGCGAAGCCCAAAAAACCACCTATGAGAAACCCTGCAAAATGCTTGATCAAGATTGCGGCTATTGATGATAAACCGACAGTTATGAAGAAAAGCAAGATTAGAAACTCTTCGCCGCGAATAGGCAGTCCTGCTTCCATCATTTTCCGAGAGTAAGTTTTAGCCTGCTTCGTCTTGGAGAATAATTTTGTCAGCATCGGAAACCTTTCCTTTTCCTCTGGTAAACGAATTTCCGTAGCAGTCAAATTTTTCACCCCCTTACCGCTTTAATTGACTCTTCATTCTGGAAGGAAGAGGTTCTCTGGCAAATCTATTCCAGCCACTCTTATCCGTTCAGCACATAGAGGTCTAAAGCCAGTAGTCTTGTGTTCACCAATTACCCTACCCTGATCATCTATGCCCTTCTGTTCAAAGACGAAAATATCCTGTAGCAAAACGGTGTCTCCTTCCAAACCCTGAACCTCAGTGATGTAAACCACTTTTCGGCTACCATCGGAAAGGCGGGATGCATGGACGATAAGGTGTAAGGCGGACGAAATTTGACGGGCAATTGCTTTCTGGGGCAGTTCTGTTCCAGCCATCATTATCATCGTTTCAAGTCGGTAAATTGTGTCACGGGGAGAGTTACTGTGAAGGGTTGACATTGACCCATCATGACCAGTGTTCATTGCTTGAATCATGTCCAACGCTTCCGGTCCTCGGCACTCACCCACAATTATTCGGTCGGGACGCATCCTCAAAGCGTTGCGGACGAGTTCCCTGATGGGAATTGCTCCTTGCCCTTCAATGTTTGGTGGTCGTGCTTCCAAAGCCACCCAGTTTTCATGTTGAAGTTGCAACTCAGCAGCATCTTCTGCCGTCACTATGCGCTCCCAAGGCGGTATGAAGTTGCTCAGGACATTGAGCAAAGTAGTTTTTCCTGAACCTGTCCCACCTGAAACGATGATGTTCAAGCGTGCTCTAACTGCTGCTTGCAGGAAAATAGCCATAGGTTCTGTCAAAGAGCCAAACTCAATCAGTTTCTCAATTGTCAGGGGCTTGCGTGAGAACTTCCTGATGGTGATGCTTGGACCCTTTATCGCCAAAGGCGGGATGATAACATTGACGCGACTTCCATCAGGAAGGCGTGCATCCATTAAAGGTGTCCGTTCATTAACCTGTCGCCCCAAGGGAGAAAGGATTCTGTCAATGATGCGCATGACATGCTCGTCGTTGTCAAAACGCTGGTCGCTCAAATAGATGCGACCCTTTCTCTCATAAAAAATCTTCTCAGCACTGTTGACCATAATTTCGGAGACAGTTGGGTCGTCCAAAAAAGCCTGAATCGGTCCATAACCTATTATCTCATCCAAAACCTCTTGAATGAGAACTTCCCTTAGTTTTGCAGGCAAAGGAATTTGCTCCGCTTCCATAATGTCCTGAGATGCTCTTTCCACCAGAGGGCGAACTTGATCAGGATTGTGCATGTCCACTCCTTTTGCGAACCCGCGCTCAAAATCCGAAACTACTCTTTGGTGAACCTTACCCCGTAGCCTGAGTATGAGTTCCCTTTCCTCCTTACTCAAGCGTGGACGATCACCTATCGGAGAGGGGTCTTCCCATGAAATTTCCTCCTTGGGGATAGTGAAACGGTATCGCTTCTCTTCTTCTGCAACTACCTTATCGCCATCTGTCGGCTCTGTCAACGGAATTTTGACTTTCTCCTCCTGCTGTGGTGGCGATGTTCGGCGAATGAACATCTTGCATTCACCTCCACTGGCTTGCTTAATTATAGGCACACAAAAACTCAAACGCCACTGTGACGAAATGGCTACAAGATAGCGTGGATTTTACCGGGTATGAAGCCTTTCCGCAATATTGACCAATTTGGGGAGTTACAAGTAGCACCTTTTACGACAAAATGAACTGTGAGAGCCTTTAACTTGCATCCCCAATCTACTCGGAGTGATTGGCATGGGAGTCAGAAGTTTCATCGCTTTGGAACTTTCGGAAGAAGTTAAAAAGCAGTTAAGCGAATTATTGGAGAAATTGCAACGGACAAATGCTGCCGTCAAATGGGTTGAACCTGAAAATTTGCATTTGACTTTGAAGTTTCTCGGTGAAGTCCCGCAGGAGAAAATTGAGCAGGTCAAAAGTGCTTTGAGTGAAATTGCTTTGTCGGTTTCCCCATTTTCATTCACGGTGCGTGGCGTTGGTGGTTTCCCAAGCCTAAGTCGCCCGCGAGTTCTTTGGATTGGAGTTGAAGAAACACCAGAATTGATGAGGCTTCAAAAAACTGTTGAGCAAGAGATGGAGAAGTTGGGCTTCCCACCAGAGGAGCGACCATATCACCCTCACATCACCATCGGCAGAGTTAAATCAATGACTGGGATGGAAAAAGTTAGAGCAATTTTGACTGAAAAGGCTAAATTGGTTTTCGGCGTCGTCCTTGTGAACCATCTAATCCTTTTCCGAAGCGATTTGTCAAAAGAAGGTCCAACCTATACGCCATTGGCTAAATTGTCTTTCTCCGCAAAGGTCTAAATCGGAGGTGGGAACATGAGGGAAACAGAAATTGATGCTAACGAACAAAACCGAAACCAACTCAAAAAGGCAGTGGAGTGTGTTTTGTTTGTGGCGACAAAACCCTTACCCCTTGACGAAATCGCTCGCATCCTTCAAGTCCCTTTGGATGAGGCTTTGATGTTGCTGAACGAATTGGCTGTGGATTATGAACGAAGGAATGGTTTGGCAATAGTTGAGGTTGCTGGTGGCTGGAGAATGGTAACCAGACCAGAATTTGCTCCATACATTGAAAGGTTGCATCCAATGCAAAGGATTCGCCTTTCAAAGGGCTCTTTTGAAGTTTTGGCAATCATAGCCTACCATCAACCGATAACTCGTCCAGAAATTGAAAAACTTCGTGGCGTTGATAGTTCGGCAGCCATACAAAGTTTGCTTGAGCATGGGTTAATTCAGGTCGTAGGCTACAAGGAGACTGTTGGTCGCCCACGCCTTTACTCAACAACTCAAAAGTTTCTTGAACTTTTTGGGTTGAGGTCTTTGGAGGAATTGCCACCTTTGAGAGAATGGCAAGAGCAGGCTGCCAAGTTGTTTTCGGAAGCAAAAATTGAACTCACAGAAGAGTCCGAAACCGAAGTTAGACCTGAGGCTATGCTTTGAAACCTTCTAAAGTCCTCAACTTTTCAATGATTGATGGCAGCACCTCTACCACTTTCAAAATGTCTTCATGGGTTGTAAAGCGACCGAGAGTTAAGCGCAATGAACCGATAGCCAACTCATAAGGAAGCCCCAGAGCCAACAAAACATGGGATGGCTCAAGGCTTCCTGAAGAACATGCAGAACCAGAAGATGCCGCTATGCCGTGCATGTCAAGTTGCAATAGCAAAGCCTCACCTTCAACTCCTCGGAAACTGAAATTTGCATTATGAGGCAGTCTTTGGCTCGGATGACCATTCAAAAGGCTGTCAGGAATTTTAGATAAAACTTTGGCAATTAACTCATCTCTCAATCTCTGAAGTCTCGGCATCTCCGTTGGCATTTCTGAAACAGAAATCTCAAGGGCTTTAGCGGTCCCAACAATTCCAGCAACATTCTCCGTGCCAGATCGCCTATTCCTTTCCTGACCTCCTCCCGTTATTTGCGGAATCAACTTCACTCCTCGCCTTACAAACAAGCCCCCAACACCTTTCGGTCCGTAAAACTTATGCGCAGAGAAACTCAGAAGGTCAACTCCAATCTCCCTGACATCAACGGGGATATGCCCTACCGTTTGAACTGCGTCGGTGTGGACTAAAACATCGGCTCGCTTATCCTTCACCGCTTTGACAATCTCCTCAATCGGCTCAATTGTCCCAATCTCGTTATTGGCGTGCATAATGCTGACAAGAATTGTCCTTTCGTTAATGGCATCAGCGACTTGTTCTGGGTAAACCAAACCGTGTTGATCAACGGGCAAATATGTAACCTCAAAACCCTTTTCTTCCAGTGCCTTGCAAGTGTGCAAAACGGCATGATGCTCTATCTGTGTGGTAATTATGTGGTTGCCTTTGTGGCAATATGCTTCGGCAACGCCCCTTATAGCCAAGTTATCACTTTCCGTCCCTCCGCTCGTGAACAGTATTTCGCTTGGTTGACATTTCAGCAATTGCGATATTTTCTCTCTCGCTTCGTCAACAACCCGCCTTGCCTCACGACCGTAGGTGTGGATGCTATTCGGGTTTCCAAACTTTTCGGTCAAAAAAGGCATCATCGCATCAAGGACGCGAGGCTCAATAGGCGTTGTCGCTGCGTAATCAAGGTAAATTGGCTTTTCGTTCATCTTAAACCGCTCCCTTCAGTTTTTTCGTATTGAAGTTTAATGCGAAAAAGAGCGGTTGGATTTTTGCCACTTTGGTGTGCCAAAATGGGAGGCGGTGAAGGAAAATGGAATGGCGAGTTGGGCTCGGTTTTGATGCCCACCAGTTTGCGCCGAATAGACCTTTGAAAATTTGCGGATTGACAATTCCCTACGATAAAGGACTTTCTGGTCACTCCGATGCCGATGTTGCCCTTCATGCCATTTGTGACGCTATTTTGGGCGCTCTCGCTTTGGGTGATATTGGTCAACACTTCCCCGACACCAACCCGAAATACAAGGATGCCGATAGTTCAATCTTCGTGCGAGCAGTTTTGAATTTGGCTACCGAAAGAGGTTGGCAAGTTGGAAATGTTGACATCACTGTTATCGCTCAAGCACCAAAACTTGCGCCTTTCAAGGAATCCATGAGGCAAAGAATTGCTGAGTTGCTCGGCATTGACATCGGGGCAGTGAGCGTCAAGGCTACGACAACCGACCGCATGGGTTTCGTTGGTCGTGAAGAAGGGATAGCAGCCATTGCCGTTGTCACCCTTTTCAAAAAATGAACTTTGTAGCACCATTAGGCTTGACAAACAAATTTGAGCGTGATAAAATCTTCACTCGGTTGAGAGGTTTGCACCACAAAACAACGATTGAGGAGGGATGAGAGATGCCTGCAAAGACGGCGAAGGACATCATGACAACAAAGGTCGTGACGGTCAAACCATCAACATCAATTGAGGACGCTGCCCGCTTGCTTGTCCGCCGCAAAATCAGTGGTGTCCCTGTAGTTGACGAGAAGGACAAGACAAAAGTTGTCGGTGTTTTGACGGAAGCAGACCTTTTGGCTTCACCTGCTGGAGCAAAAACCGTTGCCGATGTCATGAAGAAGCGAGTCATTTCTGTCTCCCCTGACACCTCTGTTGATGAAATCGCTGAAACTCTCGTTAAGAAAAAAATCAAGCGTGTTCCTGTCATTGATGCGGGCAAGTTGGTTGGCATCGTCAGCAGGATTGATGTGCTGAGGGCGAAGTATGGTCAGTGAAAGTGTTGCAAAGTAGCGCTTGAGGTGGCATCTGTCACTTAGTAGCGAGACTCTCTAAAAGGGCAGGCAAATCTTGCAACCGAGTGATGTAAGGACAATCAGCAGTAGGTAGAATGTTTTGCCTGTCAAAATAGATTGGCAAGATGCCTGCCCTTCTCGCCCCAATGACATCATGCCAATATGAGTTTCCCACATGGGTTGCCTTATCAGGTGATACTTTCATGCGCTCAAGGATGAATTGAAAGAACCTTGGATCAGGCTTTGCGTAACCAACGACATCGGAGAGGAAAATGGCATCCACTTTCTCAGCGAGACCCAGTTTTTGAAGTGTAGTATCGTAAGCGGGCGTGGCGTTTGATGCAATGGCAAGCAGATAACCTTGACTTCGCAGAGCCTCAAGAGTTTCAATAGCGCTTTCCATTGGCACTTCCATCTCATACTGTGTCTCAACAAAATCCCAAAACAATGCTGGGTCATCAAGCCTCCCCCTAACTCCCATTTTTGCCAGCATCAACCTAACTCCCTCACGAACTGTCTCTCGGTCAATCATCTGACCTTCTTGAATTGCCCCGATGAAAAAGCGCTCAATTGTCTGCAGACCGATGAGAGCCGTTGCTTCGTCTGGGATTGGCTCAAGGTCAAAGTAACTGCAAGCCTTCCGCAGCCTTTCCTTCCTCTCAGGCAAAACTTTAGTGAGCGTCCCGCCAGCATCAAAAAGCACAAGCCGAATTTTCATTGACTTGAGCACCTCCTTTCACTTCCGCCCAGAAAGGACAAAACTCCAAATGTCATGCAATAGCGCTTCACTGACATCAATGTCAATCAACCTGAACCAAATGTAAACGACTCTCCCCTCCCCTACCCTAACGATTGCTGCACCCAAACCGTGAGATTTTCCGTTTTGATCAAGCAATTCAATGATGGGGTGAACTTTTGCCTCAGCCGATGCCCTTTCTGGCAGCAAAGGTCGCCAACGCAAATCTCCGCTTTCAGGGAAGGGAAACTTCTCTGGGACATTCGGTAACTTCTCTTTGTCACGAACAAAGAATGTCAACTTCAAATCCTGCTGCGGTCGCTCCCAACTCACAACTAAGGGCAACCACAACCCTGAAGCGTGGTTAACGATATTTGTGGGGCTTCTTACTTCGTCGTAGTAGAACGGCATGGGCTCTGAAGGCAGAATCATCAGCGTCCCACCCTCTCGGACATAACGCTGCAATGACTTGAGCACATCGTTTTGCTCTATGACAGTTGCTCGGTAAACTTCGCCACCACCGTAAACAGCAACTGGCAATTTTTCATAGTTGAAAACGCTTGCATCAACCAATTGCTCCCAACTTATCGGGGTTACTTTTGCCCCCAAGTTAAGCAACCACCAAACAGCCTCCGATTCCGAATTGGGCAAGATAGCGATGTTGAATTTCTGCAAGGATTCCCTCAACTGCTTCCATCGGGTTTCTTGGACTCTCGTTAGTTGCTTTTTCGGTTTCCTTGCAAGCAGTTTTTTGAACTTGGGGGCATATTCCGCAGTGGTTTTCAACTCTCGTTCACCGTATTCGGCAGAAGGTTCAATTTCGCTCCCTTCGTGCCATTCGTTCCAACTGGTGATGAGCACCCAATCTGGGTTCGCCTCAATTGCTGCTTCCCAAAGCACTCGGTAAGTTTCGCCGCCATGACGCTCGGTTATTGGGCGTGGCGGTTTCCTGTCGGGCAACTTGCTGTCATCGTAACCCGGGATAATTGTCAAGCAAGCAATTCTGTCGTCCCCTGCAGTCTCAACCCAATTGGGGAAAGTTTTCCTTGCCCACTCACGAATTTCATCGGGCGATTTACCAGCGGTTTGACCTGTGATGTTGTAGGTGTGGATGCCATCAAAAATTCTCGCTGCCCGCTTTGAAATTTGGTCGCCGATAAAAACTGCACCGCCTTCGTATCTGCGGTTCGCTTCCACAATGACCCAAAGCCAACCGTCCAGTCCAATCTCGCCGATGGCTCTCCCGTAAACGAAAATCACGGGTTTCCCGTTCAACTTCAACCACGCAGGATGTTTGCCATAACGGTTGAGCAGGTGCATGACATACTCCAACGCTTGTTCCCTTGTTCTCGTGGGCACTGTTTCAAAGTAGGCGGTAACTTCAAGCCCAAACTTTTGGGCGGTGTCTAAGATAAGCGGCATCGCTCGGTCATGGAAGTCATTTGGGTGCCACCAACTCACGATAAAACCGTCAAGCCCTGCCTCTTTCGCCCAACGGCAATGCTGTTCAACAACTTTAGGGTCATGGCTGTCGTATGGACCGAGAATTGGGTAATGGGTGCTTGAACCAATTTGCTTTTTCGCTTCGTCCACATTGGACCAATGAAACCATCTACCGCTAACTTGTGGGTTGCCATACCAAGGGTAATAGAACGCAAGCACTTTCTTTGGAACTTTCGTCCAACTCACTTTCGCCCGCTCCGCCAAAAGTTCCGCCGCCATTTGCGCCTTCACCCCCTGCCAGACAATTACACCAATGATGAATGCCACCAATACCAAAATCGCTCGCTTCAACTGCATCCTTCTCACCTCACACTAAAACTCCCATCGCCACGATTGTAACACTGGAAAGTTACGGGTCAATGGGGTTTTGCGCTGAAGTGACAACAGTGCAAACACCGTGAAATCCATGCTATGGGCTTTAGTCCGCAGTCGCTGACAGATTTAGGGCATGCCTTAAGGCGTGCCAAATTTTTTCTTGTAGGGCGGGGTTTTATACCCCGCCGACAAATTTTAGTTGGCACGGTATAAAACCGTGCCCTACTTTGATTGCTTAAAATTCGCTGGCGTAAAAATCCTGTAGGGCGGGGTTTTATACCCCGCCGACAAATTTCAGTCGGCACGGTGTAAAACCGTGCCCTACCGAACGCATCGTCTGACTACCTTGCCCCTCCGAGCATCAAAATTTGAAGTTGGGCTGAGTTTTGACGGACATCTCACGGGTGATGCGAGCAATGGAACTGCAACCTATCTTAGCGGAATTGAGAAACGCATCTGAACCGAAAATTGGTTTCTTGAAGCGTGCAGAATTTGGCATCTCGGAAAGCGGACAGAGATTAGGCGTTTTCTCTGGTTCGTTCAACCCGCCAACAATCGCCCATGTTCGGCTTTGCGAATACGCTCAAAGACACTTGCAGTTGCACGAAATCCTGCTCTTGCTCACCATCGTCAATGTTGACAAAACGCAGTTTGATTTTTCCCTTGAGGAACGGGCAACGATGATGTTGACAGTGGCTCAAGAACACCCGAATTGGTCGGCAGCGCTTTGCAGTCATGGTCGGTTTGTGGAAAAAGCACAAGCGGTCTCCGCCGCTTACCCGAAAGGGACAGAAATTTGGTTCATCGTTGGGTTTGATACTTTGGTTCGGATTTTTGAACCCCGCTTCTATCCCGACATGCCAATGCACGATGCCTTGAAACAGTTTTTCAAACTCGCCCGACTTGCGGTTTTCCCCAGAGGAGACGCAGGCGAGGAAGTTGTCAATGGATTTTTGGGGCGAGCGGAAGTGCGACCGTTTGCAAATCGCATTGTTGTTTTGCCAGCCGAACCAACCATCTCTTGGGTCTCATCCACACTCGTTCGCCAAAAACTGAGTTCTGGGGAAAGAGTGGACGAACTTGTGCCCTCATCTATCCTGAGGCTTCTGCGACCGCTTGCGAAAGCACCGAGCGATGACATGTGAACTTGCTTGGGGAAAATCCTCAGCAGCGAGAGCAGAAAAAGCGTGGCTAAAATTTCGTGACGAAATCCGTGCAATTTCTGAAGTAGTAGCGAAGGCAGTTGAACGGTGAATTCATTTCAAAGCGTAAAGGGGAGTGAAACGATGGTGAAGATTTGGTGGATTGTGCTTTGCTCAATGTTGGTCAGTTCTTTTGGCTCGGCTCAAGTCAAAGCCTTTTTCGCCCAATCGGCTGCTGACTTGCCGCCGACGAGGAGAGTTGGCGGGAGAGTTGGAGACATCGTTCTCCGCAACGAAAAAATCACAGTAGTCATAACTGCAGGTGGACATGTTCACCGCAGCGCTGCCAGTGGGGGCAATATCGTTGATGTGGCACTAACAGGTGCAAAAGAGAGGGGTGCCGATGAGTTAGACCAAATCTTCCTTTTCCTCGGTCGCTACCCCCGACAAGGGCGATATACTTCCGTCACCATTACCAGTGATGGTAGCGAAGGGTTTGCCGAAGTTGTTGCCGAAGGAGTGGACAGCGAAGACGGTTCATTGAAACTCAAGACGGTTTACCGTTTGGAGGCGGGAAAGCCTTACCTGCTCATCCGAACGGCGGTGACCAACATGGGAGATAAACCTTTGACGAAATTTGATTTCGGCGATGCAGTTCAATGGGGTAACGCTCGCTCTTTCGCACCACTGTTCGGTTTCGGCATTCAGCGCCGAACTGAAACTTTGGATTGGATAGGTGCTGAAGGTTACGGCATCGCCTATGCTTGGTGCACGGCTCAAGGGAAGAACAGAATCATCAACGGTTTGGGATGGAGTGACCCAGTCGCCGTAACTTCAGACCTTGCACCGAAAGAAACACTCATTTACGAGCGCTATTTCATTGCTGCACCGTCGTTAGCGGAAGTGGCGAAAATTGCTTGGTCAATTCAAAGCAAGAAACTTCATGAAGTCAAAGGGGTCGTTCGTTCACAGGCGACGAAAAGACCTGTTATCGGGATTCGCGTGGTGGCTGCGATTGATAAAGGCACAGAGAACTCGGTTAAATCGGACCCCGAACTCTTAGTTGCCACAACTCACACGGATGGAAAAGGCAAGTTCGTTTTTTGGCTCCCTGCCGGGAATTACCGCTTTCAAGCGAGACATGTGGCGAGGTTGAGCGTTCGTGATGCTACTCTTAGGTTGCCAACTCAACTTGCAAAACCTGTTGAACTTCTGGTCAGCGGCGCTGGGTTTTTGGCTTTTGAAGTTCGTGACGCTGAAACAAAGGAACTGATCCCTGCCCGATTGACTTTCTTCGGTGTCAAGGACACCTCCACACCCGAGTTTGGTCCAAACTTTTTGTCAACAGGTGCAGAGAACTATGTGCTAACCTCAACTGGGAAGGGCATCCGAACTATACCGCCGGGAACTTACCGAGTTTACGCTTCGCGGGGATTGGAGTATGATGTTGATATCGCTGAGGTCAATGTTCCCGAACAGAAACCCGTCAAGGTCACTTTCGCTTTAAAACGAAGCGTTGACACAACGGGATGGCTCTCTGCTGACCTGCACATGCATTGCAGCAACAGTTTTGACAGCGCAGTCTCTTTGGAAGACCGCATCATAAGTTGCGTCGCTGAAGGGCTTGAATTCATCGTTATGAGTGACCACGATTTCGTCACCGACCCAATGCCCACAATCCTCAAACTTGGTCTTGAAAGGTGGATAACAGGGGCGGCTGGAGTTGAGATCACCACTCGGGGGATGGGGCACTACAATGTCTTCCCGCTTTTCCCTGACCCACAGAAACCGGGCAACGGAGCAATACAGTGGCAAAACAAAACGCCAGAGCAAATCTTTGCGGAAGTGCGAAACTTACCCAACCGCCCACTTTTGATTGTCAACCACCCTCGCTTTAGCACCCTCGCTTACTTCACTCCCTACGGATTTGACCCCGACACCTGCACTGCTTCCAAACCCGGTTTCTCTTGGGACTTTGATGCTATGGAGTTGTGCAACGGGAAGGCTCAAACTGACCTTGACATTTTGCTCAGAGATTGGTTTGGGTTGCTCAATCACGGCTACAAAATTGCAGCGACGGCTGGCTCTGATAGCCACACTTTAACTCACGACGAAGTTGGCTATGCCCGAAACTTCGTTTTCATTGGCACTGATAACCTGAAGGAAGTGACGCCTGAAATGCTCGTTCAGGCTGTTAAGGAATGCAAGGTCGTCATCAGCCTTGGTCCGTTTGTCACTTTCACTGCAGATGGCAAACCTGTCGGTTCGTTAGTGAGCAAGGCTAAAGGCGACATCGTTTTTGACATTCAAGTTCAAGCGCCAAATTGGGTTTCCGTCACCGAAGTTGAACTCATCGCTAACGGGATTGTAGTGAAAAGGTGGAAAGTTGCCGATGCGAATGGGAAGGGCAAATCGCTTAACTGGCTAGCAAATGCAAAGTTGAGACCGAAAATTGATTGCTGGTATTCGGTGATTGTCAAAGGAATTGAAGGTAGCCTTGAGCCAATCCTTAGACCGTTCCGAACTTTTGAGGGCAAAACTTTCAGCGTTGTCCCAATTGCCATCACTAATCCGATTTGGGTTGACAGGAATGGCAACGGAATTTTTGACCCGCCGAAGAAAAGAGTTCTGCCGTAATCAAGCCTTTGAACTGGCACAAATTAGGTTTGTAGCAAATTTTTCGTTTCGGTGATAACTCATGACCGAAAGTCAGTGGAGCGAATTTTTGGAGCGGCTGAAAAGTTCATCAGACTACCAAAATCAAATCGTCGCCACCTTATCAGTGCCCGAAAGGGAACCCGTTTTTGCCGAACCCGAAGAACATTTGCACCCAAAACTTTGGGAAGCAATAAGTCAAATGGGCGTTGGACGGTTGTATCGCTACCAAGCAGAAGCCTACGATGCTGCAAAACGCGGTGAAAATGTCGCCGTTTTCACCCCAACGGCTTCGGGCAAAACTTTGTGCTACAACTTGCCCGTCCTTGATACTTTGTTGAGAGACGCGAAGGCTCGGGCATTTTACCTGTTCCCAACGAAAGCACTTGCACAAGACCAACTTCGCAAGTTGCACGAATTGGGCTTGACGAAGGAATTTCCAGCGTCAACTTACGATGGCGATACCCCGATGGATACTCGCCGATTGATAAGGGAGCATTGCCGAATTGTTTTGACAAACCCCGATATGCTCCATGTCGGGATTTTGCCCAATCATAATATTTGGGCGCATTTCTTTCGCAACCTTCGTTTTGTCGTCATTGATGAACTTCACACCTATCGTGGCATCTTTGGAATCCACTTCGCCTATGTCATCCGCAGGCTTAGGCGAATTTGCAACCTTTATGGCAGCAATCCCGTCTTCATTTGCACTTCAGCAACTTTAGGTAATCCCGAAGAAGCCCTGAGCAATCTGATTGGTTTACCTTTCCGCATCGTCTCAAAGGATACTTCTCCCACGCCGGCAAAAACGATTGTTTTTTGGAATCCGCCGTTCCTTGATATTGAGGCGGGAATTAGAGCGAGAGCGAGCACTGAGGCAGTGAAGTTAACAGTCAAGTTGCTGAAGGAAGGTATTCGCACCATCGTCTTCACGAAATCGCGAATGGGCACGGAGTTGCTCTTGCGTTATGTCCGTGAGCAACTTGCTCATGAGTGGCTTGACAGTTTGAAAGACAAGGTTATGAGTTACCGCGCCGGCTATTTGCCTGAAGAGCGAAGGGAAATTGAACGCAAGTTGTTTAGCGGTGAACTTTTGTGTGTGATTGCGACGAGTGCATTGGAGTTGGGCATTGATGTTGGGGAACTTGATGCTGCGATTTTAGTCGGCTATCCCGGCACAATTGCCAGCACTTGGCAAAGGGCTGGGCGGGCAGGAAGGCAAAGCGAGGGTTTGGTCATCTTGGTCGCAACCGCTAACCCTGTTGACCAACACATCGTCCACAATCCAGAGTTTTTGCTTCGCGGCGCCGAACCCATCGCCGTTTCGCCCAAAAACCCTTACATTGCAGCAGCGCATCTAATGTGTGCAGCATACGAACTTCCACTTAGCGATTCTGACCGAGAGTTCTTTGGTGAAATTTTTGACCCGTTGGTTGAGGGAATGGAAGAGCAAGGGATTATCAGCGAAGGAGAACGAAAGTTTTGGCTTTTGCGAGACCGACCCCACGATGACATCAACATCCGTTCGGTAACTGCAGAGGACTTTCAAATTGTCAACCAAGCAAAAGGGATGTCCCTTGGGACGGCAGAAAGGTGGAGAGTTTTCCGCTCCCTTTACCCCGGCGCAATTTACCTTCACATGGGTGAAACCTATTTCGCCGAAGCAATTGACTTGACGAAAAAAGTGGTTTATGTTCAGCCAACAGTCACCGATTATTACACTGTGCCGATGGAACAAAAAGAGAACGAAGTGCTTTCAGTTTGGAAAGGGAAGCCTCTCAAGTTTGGGACAGCCTACCTTGGCGAGTTGAGGGTTCGTGAGCAAGTTATTGGCTTCAAGCGACTGAGACTTTTCACCGATGAAGTTCTTTCTGCTGAAGTCCTTGATTTGCCACCAGAGGAATTTGAGACGGTCGGGTTATGGTTCTGCGTTGACGATGATTTGGTTTCAGAACTTGAAGGGCATGACTTTCACCTGATGGGATCGCTGCACGCGAGCGAGCACGCGGCAATTGCCCTTTTGCCTTTGGTCATTTCAGCCGACCCTGACGATGTCGCTGGAATTTCCTACTCGCCTTGGCATCCAGACACCCGCCAACCGACCGTGTTCATTTACGACGGTTTTCCTGGCGGCGCAGGTTTTTCTGAGGCAGCATTTGAGCGGCTTGAGGAATTGCTTGAACGGACTTTGGACACGATTGTTAATTGCCCGTGCAAAGCAGGTTGCCCATCTTGCGTCCAATCGCCAAGGTGCGGAAGCGAAAACCGACCCCTTGACAAATGGGGAGCAGCATTTTTGCTGGCAAAACTCTTGGGCAAACAATTGAGCGTTACGAACGAAAAATCTTACTCCGACTTATTAGGGAAAGTCGGCGGGGCTAAAAATCCCGCCTAACCTTTCAACCCGATTTTATAGGTAGGAGTTACGCAGTTGGATGTAGGGGGCGGCTGCTAAGCCGCCCGCAAGGGCAGTTTTGACCCCTTATGAAGGATGTTTTCGGGCAGACTATCGTCTGCCCCTACACAAAATGACATCAACTGCGTAAGTCCTAAGGGTTTAGGTTGTCACTACCTTCTCCCTTTCGGGGGTAGAGGAAGTGTTCCTTTTGCTTCTTCTCCTAACGGTTGGGGGCTATGACCTCCCTCTTGCATGCGCTGGCGTTCCTTCCCTGCTTGCTCAGGAGTAAATTGGATGATAGGCTGTTCGGGTTTTCGTTCCAACAAAGCCGCCATCCCCAAAGCGGATTGGTTCGTTACTGATGTTGTATCGGTTGCCACTTATGCTCAGCGTCCCAATGACATCTCCTTTTCTTTCGCCATGCCTCTTCATGGGATTATTGCTGATTTGCTGTATGGTTTTCGTTGGATGGCATTGATATTTCGCACTAACTGGCGCAGATGATGAGCCAACGCTTCAGCCGTCTCTTTGTCAAGTTCGCCGAAGGCTTTGAGCCGTTTCGGTTCGCACTCTTCCAAATTCGTTGCGAGGTGAAGCAAAGTCACCGAAAGAGACCATCGTAAGTCAACGGTTTCGGTCGGCAAATTGAAAGCGTCTCGGATCCCTTGCAACTGCTTTTTGATTTCCCCAATTAATGTCAAGAGTTGTGTCCGTCGTTCAGGTGGAAACGGGTTGACCACCCTTCGAAAGACCGTGACAGTTTCGTCCGATTGAAGCAAAGTCTCAAACCGCAAAAGATGCTCTTCAAGTTCCATCAAAGCCGCCGCTAAAAACCGCTTTTGGTCAGTATTCAGCGGCATCTTCGCTCACCGTTCCTTGCTGCTCTGAGATAGCGCAAATTCTCCAATGCTTTCGTCCTTACGGTGAGCCACGGCGATTGAAACAAATACATCAAAGCATCCTCAGCATCGGGTGAACAGAAATTCCCCAATGCTTCGGCAATTGCTTCCAGCAGCGCCATATCTTTGCTCGTTTTCGCTTTGTCACAAAGGGCAGTCAACGCTCGTTCTCCCCCAATTTTGCCCAACAGCAGTGCTGCCAATGCTCTCGTGTTTGACTCAGGATGGTCAAGGGCATGAATGAGTCGCTCAACATAATCCTTGCCAATAGGTTCGTCCAAATCCGCTCCGCAGCGTTCACAGTGCATTGCCGTCTCAGCGTTCATTGCAAAACAGCAAGGGCAAAATTTTGTCAACACGATACTTCACCTCCAACGCCTAACAAAAAAATGGCTCCTGCATCCGAACTTGAGAACGGGTGCAGGAGCCATCAGCGCCACGAATTTGCGGCGCGGTTTGGAGCGGCAAAAATTTTGCTCCGCTCACGGGCAGGCTCCATTGCCCTGCCGCCAAACAATTTTGCCGCAGCCAGGGCGTTCTTGCAAGTTGACCAGAGTGACCTTAGAAAGTGGCTCACCTCACGCAAGCCCGAGATTAAAAAATCGGAAGACCGAACTCTTGAGAGCGGGCAAATAAAGTGGAACGAATCTTTTTGGTGGTCGCTGACGAAGTGAAAATTTTTCGCTCAAGTTTCCTCAGCGGGATGAACCCAATAACAGCGTTGGTGACAAATGCTTCTTCCGCTTCTTGCAAAATTTCAACGGGTAGCGGTCGCTCGCACACCTTCAAGCCAAAATCTTTCGCAAGTTTAATCACTAAAGAGCGCATCACTCCTGGGAGCAAACCTTCCTGCTTCGGTGCCGTCCACTGAGGCAAGTTTACCGTTAACGCAAGCGATCAACCCCTTCCACCTCCGTTTCAGGCAATAAAATTCGGTTGGTCTGTTTACCTTTCGGATAGGCGTCATAAGCAGGTGAGTCACTAATTGGAAGTAAATGTCAAGACACAAGGCACTTTGGACCGAATTGAGAAGTAGGACTTTGCCTACACTAAAACTGCTGCTGCCTTTTGGGGCAAGGCGTTCAAAGCCTTTAGCCACCCTCGCAATTTCCTGAACCTCAAGCCAGCGTCCTTTGGCAACTGTAAAGGTCGCCCTCGTGCGTCAATGACGAAACCGACAACACCTCCAGAAATTTCCCGCTCAACAGGCTTACCACTTCCTTCGCCAGCATCAAACCCACGAAAAGGCTGAAACCGAACACGCGCCGTTTCGTTTTCGTCAAGGGGGTAAAGTTTCATTTCGCCAAAGCGGATTGGTTCGTTACTGATGTTGTATCGGTTGCCACTTATGCTCAGCGTCCCAATGACCTCTCCTTCTTTCGCCACACCTTTTGGCGCCAACGCCCAACCCAACCGAACCAAACAGTCGCGCCAGAAAACTTCCATCGCTGCCTCGGGGTGAACCGTTGACAGAACTCCTAAATGGGGCATCATGAAAATGCTGTCAACGGTAAGTTGAGTGAAGCCTTCAGGTTGCCAAGCATCAAGCAGCATCAATGCAGCCTGCGACCTTCTTGGTGCGTGGGACAAAACTCCACCGCTTCCAATGACCAAATCCAACGCCATCATGTCAACGATCGTTTGCCCTGAAACTTCAGCCGTCAAAATTTCGCCAATCGTCCGCTGGACATGGACGCCACGAAGGGTGACCGCAATTTGCTTGTGATGCTCCAAAGAAAGCCTTAACGCTTCTCGTGCGACCGCTTGTTCAATGAGCAAATCCTCAACAGTTTGCGGGATAGTGGTCGGACGAATCATTTTGTTGCGCAACCTATTGCGAAGTTCAGTTTCGTCAACTTCAAATGGAACCCAACGCAAAATGTTTTCAACGCCTGCTTCTGCAAGAACATTGCCGATGCTGTAACTCATGCCCAAATTGGCAGAAACCGTTCGGTTAAAAACCCCGTTGAAAACGCTGAACACATCGGTCGTCGCACCGCCAATGTCAACGGCTAAGACATTCAACTCGTATTGCCTTGCAACTTCCTCAACGAGTTTCCCAACAGCCATTGGCGTTGGCATGATAGATGCTGAAACCCAAGTCGTCAATTTGTTGTAGCCGGGCGCTTGCTGCATCACATGCTCCAAAAACAATTCGTGAATGGCTTCTCTGGCTGGAGCGAGGTTTTCAGTTTCAAGGGTTGGTCGGATGTTGTCAACGATGAGCAAGTCAAATCGGTCAGCAAGTAACTTGCGAATTTCTTCCCGTGCATCTTTGTTGCCAGCATAAATGACGGGCAAGCGAAAGCCAATGCCCAAGCGCGGTTTAGGATCGGCAGAAACAAGCAATTCAGAAAGTTCAACGACATGGACAACGGTTCCACCATCAGTCCCACCAGCGAGCAAAACCATGTCTGGTCGCAAACTTCTGATGCGTTGAATTCGCTCATAATCCTTGCGACCATCGTCAATGGCGATGACATCCATGACAATTGCGCCAGCGCCCAACGCTGCCCTTTGAGCGCTTTCGGCAGTCATCGTCTTGACAACTCCCATGACCATCATTTGCAACCCGCCACCAGCACTTGATGTGGAGACATAAAGGTCAGCACCAGCATCGTCGGATTGGGACGCGGGAGGTGGGACGGGGGACGAACGAATAAAGACTTTGTTGTCAGTGAGCAAGGTTCGTCCTGTGACTTCCTCAAGTTCACGCATAGAGTTTATGACGCCGATGGTCACATCGTCAAAAGGTGCTTCAACAGTCGTCGGCGCCTCACCGCGAGCGATGAGCCGATAGCCTTCCTCTGTTCGTTCAATCAAAATCGCTTTCGTCGTTGTGCTTCCGCAGTCCGTTGCCAAAATTCGTCTCATCTCGCTCATGGAACCTACCCTCACCAACGATTTTCGGATTTTGCACTCACCATGCAAGGGTAGCAGAATACTGAAAAAATAATAGCAAGTTCGTCAATCATTTGGCAAGAGTGCTTTTACCTTCACTTTGTGCTATATCCCCGCCATGTCATTTATCAAAGCAATGAGCAGTAGGTCATGGACTCTGCCCCTGCCGACGAAATTTAAAAGTCGGCAGGGCGTGGAAGCCCTGCCCCACATAAGCACCAACAAAGTTTCGGAGTAAAGAGCGACCGTTACAGGGTCGTCAAGGTGAAAAGGTGGTCATAAGAGGGTTTACTCGTCCTAAGGATGCAAAAGAAGAGCATTGGCAAAAAGCAATTCAACGCTTCAATGAAGAATTGGATGCTGTCCGTAAGGTCGCAAAACTTTAGTGGGGGTTCGGAATGGAAAAATCTAATTTGAGGGAAGAGAGGTTAAAAGTGATTGAGCCACAATGTTGAGTGTCACTGAATTTCAATTCTTCGTCTTTCCGTTTTCCGTTCAATCTTTGGCTCGCCCCACGATGCCCAGTCAGCAGTTGAGTTATCGTTTGGACCAACATCAGAGATGAGTCGCAGCCAAATTTTGAGACCTGAAAATTTCGTCAAGTCTCCAACCAATTCACGCCATTCCTTTTGGACACCATGTCGCTCAGAAATACGATGCCGATTGCCTTGCTCGTCCAAAACTTCCACGATAAACGTCACGCCGTCGCTTGGGTCGCCGCCATCTTTCAGCCCAACCCATGCGCGAAATTCGCACGGTTCATTGGGCAATTCAATCGGACCAAACTGCGCCCAAGTGTAACCGACACCGCCGATGTAAGGCGGATGGCAGAACAAACCGTCCTTTCGCACACCTCCGACGGGGATGCCTTCTTCCCGATGGAACAATGCACCGCTTTTGCCGTCGTCGGATTGCTCTACTTGCCCCCGCCGACAAATGCCCCAAAAGAATGGGATGCGCTCTTTGTCCAGCCGAACGATTGCCGACGGTTCTTCGGAGACTCGCAATCGCCAACTCGTTTCACTTCGCTGCTTGCCGATTTGCGCGGTGGCGGTTAATGCCCCTTCCATGCCGACTTGCGCATCGGTGCTCAATTGTGTTTGCAATTCCGTCGGCAGTTTCGTTCGTCCAAACTGCCATTGACTTTGAGGTGCTGAGAGCCACGAAGGAAATTGCAGCGTGACCTTTACTTCTTCTCCACCTAAGCCGTGCAGATACCAAAGCGGGCGCAGGTGTAACTGTGCTTTCCCATCTCCGATAGGATGCAATGCCACTTTCCATTGAACCATCGGCGAGACCGTTACATCCCACCAAAGAATTTCGCCTCTCCATTCAGCGCGCACCCAAATGCGATTCCCGATGGCAGCATCTTCGGGAATGACCAAAGCCATCCCTTCCAATCTCGCCCCTTGACAACTTAATTTCACAGCATTAGCGGGCGCACCGAAAATGCGCAGCGGCAGTTTCGCCCCCGCTGGCGCTTCATGTACCTCTGCCTCCACCCACCAACCCAAACCCCGTCCCCCGTCCCTCGTCCCCCGTCCCATTGTCACAACATACCGATGCCCGTCGGGCTTACCGATGACCCATGCATAGTCAGGCGTCAAGCGAATTTCCGCTTCACCCAAAGATTTGCCTTCAATGTCAAAGGCTTCGCACCGAACGGGCACGCCCTTAACACCCAACGGCTGTTGCAACCCAAACTCGCCCGTGTGGGAGATGTCCAGAACTTCCAACTGACTTTTGCCGATGTGCCGAATTGCGATAGCGCCTTTCGTTGCCACCTCTCCAAATCGTGTCAAATGCCCTCGCCCATCGGCGAAAAGCAATGGCGGTTCGTCGCCATAACCTTTCACATCTCGCAAGTAATCAACCTTGTGACCGTCAACCAGTGCAGAGAATGTCAAGAACCCTTTCCCATGCGCCGCCAGCCATCCCGCTGGCGGAATTTCGTAAACCTTGCCGTTCGCTCTTACTCGCCAAATTGCCTCGTCCCACGCCCCTCGTCCCGCGTCCCAGTCATTAAGCCAAACTTTCAACCCGTTCGGGTAAGCGATGAAAATCTGCCTCCTCGTTTTAGGCAAATCGTTTGCAATTGCTTCTGAAACGCTGACCAACTTTTTGCCATCCCAGTAAGCGATTTGCTTTGGCGGTTGCAAACCGTATCTTGCCTGCAAGCGTTGAAGCATGTAGTAACTTCGGCAAACCCTTTCCATTCCAAACCGCTCTTCAACAAGCCAACCGATAGTCCCGTAAGCGATGGTGTGAAGCAGGAAACGGTCAATGGCGTTGTCAACATCCTTTTGCCAATCGGGAACGCCCTGCAAAAACCAATCCGTCCACGCCATCCCGATGTCGCATTCCTTCGTGTGGATTTCGCGCAGGTAGAAAATTGGCAATAGCGGTTCTCTCGCAATTGGACGACCGTTGTAAGTCAGTCCATAATTGCCATCGGCTAAGCCAGCGTAAAGCCATTGGAAAGTTCCTTCAGAGAAAATCGGTCCGCCATAAATTCGGCTGTCGTTTCGCAAAAGTTCGCCGTAGCAGTAAAAGGTCTGGGCGAAAGTCCCTGCACCCGGCACGCGAGCATCGTAGTCGCAATATCCCCAAGGCGCAACTGCAGTGTGGACATCGGTGTAGGCGGAAATTTGCTTGCCATCAGGATGGAACTTGCGCCTGATGATAGGTGCCAAGCGCTCATGGAACATCACGGCTGCCGCTGGTTTTAACGCATAGCATCGTGGCCATGCACCACGCCAATTGCCATCAGACATGCGTTGCACATAATCGGGATTCCAATGTTCATTGACGGGGGCGAAGTCGCAATAGTTGGTGTAAAGCCCAGCGAACCAACCCAGCGACTTTTGATGCGCCAAGTAGCGCTGCAATCCTTCATCGCCGCCTTTTCCCGGCGCTGCTTTTGTGCGAAGCGTGAAACTTTCACCGCTGTCCCGCCAAGTGATTTCGTGGTTGCACTGGATTAACTTGACAATCCCGTAAGTCCGCAACTTGCGGCTTTGTTCCATCTCTTGCTCGTAGTTTCCCGGTCCCCAACTCTCCTGCCACAAGCGGTCAATGGCGAGATGGGCGTGAAGCCCGCGTGGGTTGGGGATGACGGGCAGAACTTCTTCAAAGTTGGGCGAGACAGTAGCGAAAACACGCTCAAACAAATCGTTGCGTTTACCGTCGGTTTTGGGATTGTAACGAATGCCACCGTTAATGCGCAATCCCGTCGCAGTGGGTTGTCCATCAGGAAACGCATAAGGTTCGCTCCCGTTGCTCCGATACCAATCAAGCCAAATGCTGACAAACGCTTGCCTTTTGCCCTGTGCCCTTTGTTTCACCATCGCCACGACAGGATTGCTCCCACCGCCGTAAGTGATGAAGGGGACATAGATGGGGAGTAAAGCGTAATGAGTAAAGCGTGATGAAGGCGGACGGATTTCGCCGAAGTCAAGGGCAATGGCTTCGGCGTCTGGTGCTTTCCTTTCATTGCGGCAAAAGGCATCAATCACCAGCGACTTTTGCCATAACCGAAGACGGTAGGTGACCTCATTTTCATAGCGAGCGGTCACGACGCCGTTGCGCAATTCGGCATGCAGCAGTTTACCTTCCGTTTTGCCATCGGCAAATCTCACTCTTCCACCTGCCATCAACTGTCCCAGCGGTTCACCATTGACGAAAGCCTGAATTCCTGAAAGTCCTTGTGTTGGGTCAAAGCGATAAACGATTTCGGCATCGCTGCCTTTGTAGCGAAAAGAAAAAGTTTTGCCCTCACGACGGACTTCCGTGCGAAATTGTTTCGTCAAGTTGATCGGCAAAATCGTCTCTTCACGCGTCGGAAACTCCAACTTGCCTTTTCCCGTGTTCAATCCCTGCGGTTGACCTTCAAACAGGGTCAGGTTGCGTTTTGGGCGTGCTGGGAATTTCAATTGCGGAAGCGGTTCAGGGTAGAAAGTCAGGCTATCAAAGTAGAGCGTTCGGTCTTGCGATTGCCAACCGCCGGCGATTTCAAGGGCAACAAACTCCCATCCTTTCGTCCTGCCACTTTGAGGCAAAGGGAACAACCTTCGGTGTGCAAGCCACCATTCCTTCCAGTTCACGGTTGTCAAATGAACCCTTTGCACTTGCCCTCTTTCGTCGCGAAGGTGGACGAAAATTTGGACCGGTGGCGTATCGGGCGGGTTTTCCCAGCCCCATCGGTTACCGTAAATCCAAGCCTCAACGCAGTCGCTGCCCTCAGGGATGGGGATGGGTTTTGGCGGAAAGAGCAAAATGCGCGGTTGCGATTTCGCATCGCCGCTGCCGCGATAAGTCAATTTGCCGATGGGGCGGTTCCAAACATTTTGCTCTTGGCTGGGTCGGAAAGTAGCGACGGCATCGCCTGAAACTTCCATCCGCCAACCGCACAAATCGGCGAAAGTGATTGTGGGTGCTCGTGGCTCTTCTCGGTTCGCCCACTCCATCTCGTAAGGGCGTTGTCCTACTTTTTCGTTCGGGTCAAACTCGTTTACAACTTGCTGAGCCATTGCCACCACTCCGCTGGCGAGAATCAGCAATACAATCCATCTCGCCTTCATCTCATTGCCTCCTTAGTTTGACAATGTTTCGGCAAAAAATCTTTGTCTATACGCTCGTTGCCCTTCTTTTTCCAACGCTTCCCGCCACTCATTGAACAATTTGCGGATTTCTTCTCGCCCTGCCCATCGCTTGTAAACTAATCGCACTCGGAAGCGATATTCTCGGTTCAACTCGTAAGGCGCTATGATGAGTTGGAAATCCCATGCGGGGTTAGTGTCTTTACCGTCCGCCGTAAGACCACCTCCTGACGGAGAATGGGTCAAACGCACGCCTTTCGTTTGGTCAAAGAAAAATGCCACTACCCTATCACGCCATCGCCCGAACATGAACGGCTCTTCAAAACGCAAGCGGGAAAAATTGGTGAACAGCATCGGCGGGTGCGTTGGGGAGATAGGAAGGGGTTCCGTTTCGCTGATGTGCATAACGGTGCTCTCATCATAATGCCACTGGGTGCAAAACTGAACCCATCGGGATTGCTTCTCGTCTTCCTTTCGCCCCCAAAAATAAAGGCTTTTGTTTTCGGGCGCATTGATGTAACTTGCCCAAAACAGTCCGATATAGCCGTAGCGGAAGACGGGCTTGGTGGCTCGGAAGCGAAAGTCCATGTCCACAAAGTAAGGGGCAATCAGGTGAAAGCGCGTCCAACTCTCCACGCCCCAAAAAGGCAATGGGGGTTGATACAACTCCGCTTCCGTTTCGCCGATTTTCTGCAATTCCATTGGCGCCCTTCTCGGCTCAAAGAGCAAATCCCGCTCACCGACATGCCCGTCAAAAACATGTTCCAAATTCAGGCCAGCAAGATGAGGGACGAACACGCTCTCAGGCTCATCGGTGCAAGTCAACTTCCAGATGCCATTCAACCCTGCCCTATGCTGCTCATCACCCGAAGCGTTATCACCTACCCAAGCCACCAATTCACCTGCCTTCAACTCTACCCATGCTATTGCTTATCCCTCCTTTTGCCTTTCAATGCCTCGTGCGGTTGCTTACCAATTTGTTCGTTTTGGTCAAACTTCACACTGCTCCATCATTGTTGAACTATAGTTTTTCACAGCCTTATTTGTCAGTAAAATTGTGCTTTTACACAAAGGCAAGGGTTGCAGAAAGGCTTGAAGGGCACAAAAATTCAGCCTACAAAGTCGGCATGGGACAGAGTCCATGCCCTAATCAACCGACAAACCTTTGAGCGATGGGTTGGTATGGGGAGAGGTGGGATGAGATTAGTTGGAATGGTATCTCTGCAACCTTGCTTTTAGCGGAGTGCCACGAACCAGCGGACTATATAAACCGTAGTTGTGCCAACCAGCAAAACTCTCACGCCACCAAACGACGAGTTGCGGAAACCACAACAGCGTCAACTTCTGGGTCGGAGATGAGTTCTGGGTGTAATGTCGGTAAACCTTTGAGATGCCAAACCGCTTCGCAACCATCTCACCCAACTTCGGTTTCGCTTCCGCTAAAGCGATGACCTGACAACCCGGCAAGTTTGTGAAGTTTGGCAAGTGAACTTTTTGAGCCATAAAACCAGCCCCAACATAACCGAGCCGAACAACCTTTTGCATCCAAGACCACATCGCTTAGTCGTGATGCCGAGTAAATCCGGCACTTCATGTCCCATAGCATCAACCTAATGCGTGAATAGCGACGCCGCACACAAGATTTTGCATCTGCATAGTTTGCCTCCGGCAGTCAGGATTTCGTTTGTTTGCCTTAAATCTTGCGACAAAGCCCGTTAAGGTGAGTTTCTAAGAGTGAAGGGATTTGGCATGCTTCTTTCCCGTAGTCGTCTATTTTAGACGGTCGCGAGGAAGCGTCCGGGAAAGGATTTCTGAGACAAAGTGATGACAGTCACATAGCGGTTGGAGGGAAACGAAGTATAATCGTGCATGCTTGATGCTTAAACAGGGCACGAGTCAGGGAAAGATGGACAGCGGTGATGACCGAGGCGAATAGGTAATTGCCTCTGAACCTTCTCTCCCACACTCTGCCCCCAAACCAAACACGGAGGTGCTCACTATGCTTCGTAGGAGGCTCTCCAGTGTTGGACGAAGCCCATTAAGGGCAAAGGGACTTTCTTTTTCGTTAGTGTTGGGACTTTATGCGACCTTCGTTTTATCCGTATTCGTTGCCGGATGCGGTGGTGGCGGAAAAGGTGGCACAACGCCCACTCCTCCGACGGATACATCGGCTGATCTCTCGGTTGAAAAGCGCTCGGAGAGAATTGACCCACAAAAAGGAGGTCAGGTGGCACTGTCTAACGGCGCTGTCTTGACAATTCCACAAGGAGCAATTCCAACAGAGAGCACTGTGACGCTCAGCCTTTTGAACAAACCCAAGTATTTCGGCGAGTCTGCAGTTGCATACGATATACAGGGACTTGGCTCGCTCACTGGCACCGCCAAATTGAGCGTTCCTGTGGGGAAAAGTGAAAAGCCCAAGGAAGAGGTCAGCATCTTCATCTACGACGAAACTCCGATTGCAGGTGAGCCTTTCCAAGTGAAGGAGTTGGATTTTGAGTATGATGCAACCACTGAGAAAGCAACCGTTGACATTGCACCACCGTCAAAGCAATCACGAAGCCGTATTCTTGAGCGTCTTCGGATTTTGGTTCAACTGGAACCATACTACTCGGCGAAGGGTGAAGAAAAACTTTTGCCCGTGCCTTATTATGAGCAGGCTGGTAACAGTTGCTGGGCGGGAGCAAACTTAATGCTCGTCCGTGCTTTCAATCCTGAGCCACCAGGATTTCATATCGGCAGAATTTTGACTTATGTAGGAGTTAGCGACGATGACTTCGGTATCGGCACTTTGGCTTTCCAAACGACAATGCTTCAATATCTGGCTATACATAGCAAAGCAACTGTCAAGTGGCGTGGATATGCAAGTCCTGCCACCTTAAAGTTTCGCATGTTAAGGGAATTGGATGCAGGTCACCCGCTCATCTTGAGGATGGCAGGTCATGTGGTTTTGGTTGTTGGCTATCGTGACTTCGGAAGGAAATTCGTTCTTCATGACCCTATGGGGGTTACTCCACCGACTAACGACGAAGGTGGAGCCTACACTGTGCGTAGCCTTGAATGGATTCACAATCAGCGACCTTACCCTTTGGTTGCCCTTCAAGTAGCATGGGTTGAGGCTGAGTTGCCTTCAAACAGGACGCTACAGACAATTGGGTGTCCTGGGGCAGATGAAAAGGGCGCTGCATTGTTAGGCGAAATGAGGTTCCACCGAATTGAACTTGATACGGGTCTTGAAAAACCCTATGGTTACTTGCAATTTCGCCCTTCCGCTGTGTGGGGCTATGCATGGTTAACCTTGGTAGGGCAAAATCCAATTTCGGAAATGCCAAGCGAAACTACGAAACTGAGCGTGAAAGTCCCTGTTTGGAATGCTTCACGGGAACCAGCATCAGTGAAGGTGAAGGTTTCTCTCTACACAGGTAGCGCTTGCCTTAAAACATGGGAGTCAGCCACTCTGGATTTGCCTTCGGCTACGGACAACAACACTGTGAAGAGAGAAGTCGCAACAGACATAGAGTTAGGACCGCCCGGCACAGATGGAGTGCGCCGTTATGACCTTGCGGATGCCAACGGCATCCAAAAAGTGAACATTGATGTGCGCTTATTAGGGACGGATGGCAGTTATAGGGACAGTTTTTACTTGGATGTGAACCTTTCACTTCGTCCGGTGATCAGCAAGGTGGAACCAACCAAGGTAGCAGCGGGCAGTGACATTATCATCAATGGCGCTTGCTTTGGCGACAAAAAGTCAACCCAAGGTGGAGTGTTGCTCAATGGCAAGGCTTTGCAAATCATATCTTGGTCCGATAGAAAGATTGTGGCGAAAGCCCCAGACTACGCAACTTCTGGTGACCTTGTAGTTACCACAGGTGAACGCTACCGCTATATGAGCAACCGTATATCGGTGACTGTTATGACAAAATCAACAGTTAAAAAGCCCATCAAAGACACATGGGATTACAACCTTCGTGAGTTTGACAGGACACTCTATGACGAGAATTGGAATCCTGTCGGGGAGATAAAGTTTGATGTCAAAGCGAAGTTCAGCATGGAAGGCGAAATAGAAGCACCTGCTGGAAGCGAATTCACGGAAGAAGATAATCCCGCTTACGGGTGGAAGGCATACAATGTCAAAATTCCCGAGTCAATCACACCTGTCAAAGTCGTTGCCACGATTAGAGGCTTGACCGCTTCAAACAGTTTCATTGAGCCAGAAAGTGGCTTCAAAGATAATGGCGCTCCACCAGGTAGCGACGGCTACGGATATGTCAAATACTCGGTAAAAAGGTATGAACTGGTTGCCAAAGGACCCAACGGTCAACCTATTGACCAGAGCATCTGCACCATCAACATAACTGAACCCAACAATGGAGTTTACCGTGTGGAGTTTGAGGTTGACGCCACCAAACTTTATTCACCTGGGACAGCATATAGGGTGACGCTTGAGTTGTGGTATTATTACGACGATGAGGTTAAACATCCCAATGGGAAGCCAGCAAGTGTGCGCAGCAATGTTGGGAGAATTCTCCGAACCTTCCACTTTCACATCTACAGGTAGCGAAGGTGGTAAGCAAAGCAGTGTGCTGGAAAGCAGTGACGGACAGAATCGTCGTAGGCATATCTCTTGCGTTCCTAAGATGAATCGTGGCTCTGAAGAAGCCTGTCTGAAAATTCGTAGGGGCGAGTGAAACTGCCGAAAAAGCGGGCGGATTTCATCCGCCCCTACTTTTACTGTCCATCTGCTGAACTGTCAAATTGCCCACCTACCCAATTTTTCAGAGTGGCAGAGACTTGCCTTCCCAATTTTTGCCAGCATCGGCTAAAAGCCGACGCTATATTTTGCATATCTGCGCAACGCTCAAAGCGCAACCTTGAACGCATTTACAACGGCATCACGGCGTAACCCTTTTGCGTTATGAACCCGACGACGGTGAAGATGCCAGCCATTGTCAAGTCGCCCAAAACAATGCCTAAAAAGAACGGGCGCAACGCCCTGTAACCTGTCAAGCCACCATATCGGACGATGACCGCCTTTGCCAGCCATCCGAGCAAAATCATGAGCCAAAATTGCTCCATCGCCCAACCGCGACAGACAATCCAGCCAACAGGGTGAATTGGGAGCGAAAATTGCAGGCGCAAAAGGTAAAGCCCGATGAACCCAACCAATCCAACAATCATACCGTTGACGCGAAACCAGTTGGGCATCATGCCGGGATCAATGTATTGGGCAGCGAGCATGTAAGGGTAATTTGCGTGCCAGAAAAATGTCGCCGTTTTGGTGAGCGTGACAGCGCCTTTTGTGTATCCGAGTTTAAGCCATGCAAACAACGAGACGAACGCCGCAATTGCGATTCCGACCCAACCCCAAGCCATCAACGGTCTTTGCCTTAGCCCAGAAAGTTGCGCCATCTTCATCGCATTCAAAAGTGACGGCATCAAAAATTCACGCTGGTCGTAAGTGAAGGCTTCCTGTAAAAGGCACATTGTCAAGATGCCTTTGGGCGAAAATCGTTTCGTTCCGAAAATCGCTATGAGCGGGTCAAAAGGCAAAATGCGCATTTGAACCATGACCATTCCGCCGTTCGTCGCAATCCAACTGACTGCAAGGTAAAATCCGTAAGCCATGACGAGAAAGGTCAACGCAAGCAACACATCCATACCCAACGCAACCAAGACAGCGAATAACCCAACAGTTGCCAAGACGAAACCCCAAAAGGCAACTGCATAAGGCAATGGCTCATCAGAGTCGTCAACTTCGTATCCCCCATCCCGCGTCCCCCGTCCCATAAACGGCAACGCCTTTGCAATGACCTGTTTCCAATGAGTGCGAGCAGCGTAAGCGATGATGAACAGCAAACCGAGCACTGCACCAACTTGCTGATACTGCACGAAATCTGTCGCCGAATAGCCTAACCCCGACCAACCGTAGTATGCGAACAGAAGTTGTTGAAACCGTTCCAGCACATAGAAGAACCAAAGGCTGAACGCGACTTCGGTCGTGAGCAGGTAAGTTAAGCCGATTGCCGCTGGGTAGATGTGAATTCCGGTGCCGGCAATTGCATCCCAAGGGAAGCCGCTGATGTATTCGCCCAAACTTCGCGAGCGCCTAATTGCCGGGACATTGGGGAAGTAAGTGTTTAAGCCGCAGAAAGTGTGCAAAATAGCAGAAGCGAAGAAACCAGCCCAAAGGGCTGGGCTGTAAAGCAAAGGCGGTAGCAGCCTATTTGCTGGCGGTTCTCGGGTCAATTCGTAAGGCAATTGCACAAGGGGGAAGGTGAATTGTTCTCGTTCCATCCATTGACGGCGAAGCAAAGTTGCAAGACAGAAAAGTGCAAAGAAGAAAACGAAAGCGAAGGGAAGCCAGAAAGCGAGGGGTTCAATCCAAGCGTCCCATAAAATTCGTCCACCGGTGCCTTCGTAAAAACCTTTGGCTGCTGCCTTGTCGGTAATGACCAACCACGAAGGCGCGTGGGGAATCAGCAACTCGTCCCAGCGGTTCGCTGCTGATGCTCGGTAGAACAAGTTTGGCAACTGTGGGATGATGTAGCGCCACAAGCCGGCAGCGGGTATGCCCGAAGCGATGACGATAAGTGCCCAAAGGGCTGCTAACTCGTGAGGGCG
>Ga0209289_100129_pt1 | contig 46015 bp, 37 predicted proteins | sample GXS110809BmetaG_FD_184121 | JGI IMG/M metagenome (GOLD analysis project Ga0209289, IMG submission 184121) | Hot spring microbial communities from Gongxiaoshe hot spring, China to study Microbial Dark Matter (Phase II) - GXS 110809B (SPAdes)... ... | reverse complement strand
TTTCAAAATTGGTAAAGAAAAAAGTTGAAAGGGAAAGATATCGCAGATATATTAAATCGCTTATTATGTTCGGGGATAAAGTTGAGGGTGAAATTTATAAAAAAGTTTTAAATCAACGGCTTGAGATAATTCTTTTTAAGAATCCATTTTCACTTAAAATTGGGGATGAGGTTGAAGCTCAGGTTTTATTTGAAGGGAAACCACTTGCGAATAAAACCGTTATGCTTTACAGTTTGGTTCAGGGTAAAGTTTTTGAGCAAAATGTGAAAACAGATAAAAATGGTGTGGCGAAATTTAAAATCAATAACTCAGGATTTCATCTTATTCGTCTTGTTCACTTACGCAGATGCGAAAAATGTAGCGATGCAGATTGGGAAAGTTTTTGGGCATCATTCAGTTTTGAAATCCAGCAGAGATGATCATTAGCATTTTACTTTTACCTTTTTCGCAGGCTCAGCTTTTGGCTTTTCCTCAAGTAGTTTGTCCGCAATTGTAATCGTGGCGTCTATCATTGACCTTATCGCAAGTAAAAATTCCTTACTTGCTTGAATGAAATGTTTTTTTGTTTCATTTAACTCTGGGGGAAGCGACTCAAGAATTGCTGAGAAATCTGGCAACGGAATATAATATTTTGGCATTTGTTTTTCCTTCTCCTCTGGCATGGTTTAACCTTCCTTTATTTTTTCAAATTCAATGGTTAGAATTCCATCGTTTAAACTTGCCTCTTTAACTTTTGATGACGCAAGTGTGTATGGTAAAAATATATTTCTTCTAAAGCTTGGCAATTCTATTATCAACTCATCGTTTTTAACCCAGACATTGATATCTTTCTTCGTGAAATAAGGCATTTTAAGTTTTAAAAAGTATCTTCCGTTTTTTTCTTCAATTTGGATTGGCTTCTCGGAGTAATAAATTTTAGTCGGATCTTCATCGTTGAATAGATTTTGTGCAAACTTTAGAAGTTTATTTAGCCCGGTTACCTCGTCATTGTATAGAAAGGAGATTTTTATCGGGATTGGGTCAAATGCTTCTTTTACGGTCTCAATATGTTTTGTTTGTGTTAATTTCCATTTTTTGAAGTGTTCATCATCAATCTCATCAGGAAGAACCTTGTTGATTATTATCAGGTCAACGGGGAATTCAAAAAGGTTAAGATAGGTGTAAGCTCTTTGAGATTCTTTTATAACCATTTTTTCGGGGTTGAGCACAAGGCGGACTGAGGAAATTTTGGGGTTGGTTAAAATTTCTTTAGCGCGTTCAATTTTTCTGTAAAGTTCTTCAACTTGTGCATAGACATCATCTGTGGGAAGGGGAAACTTAACTACTTTTTCAGCAACGGGTCTTATTGTTTTAACAAGTTTTCTTTCCAAGGGGAAAAATCGTTCCATATACCAACTCACAATGTCAGGGAAGCTTAACATTCTAATAGTATTAGCGGTTGGGGCACAATCAACGATGATCACATCGTAGGTTTCTTTGTCATAGTATTCATTTATTTTAAGCAGACTGAAGAGTTCTTCAAGTCCAGGGAAGATTGCAAATTCTTCAGCCATAAATTTGTCAAATCCTTGATATGATAGAAATTTAACTATAAACCCTTGGATTTTATCCCAGTTAATTCGGAGTTCTTCATTCACATCAATTTCCTGAGCCCAGAGTTTATTTGTTATCTTAATGGGGTTTTTGCCAATTTTTTTGCCGAATGAATCACTTAAGCTATGAGCTGGGTCTGTGCTTATTACGATAGTTTTATATCCAAGTTCGGCACAGAGGGCTCCAGTTGCAGCTGAAATTGTTGTTTTTCCAACGCCACCTTTTCCTGTATAAATTATAACACGCATTGACGAGGTGTTTTTAGGTTTCCAATTTAAAGTTAAATTTCAATTTAATTAAAGTCAAATCTGCTAAAGCGTGCTTATCTTCCAATGTTCTATGTTCGGGCTAAATTGATTTTTTAAATATAAAAGGTTAAATTTTGATTCAGAGATTTTGAAATTTAGAGGATAGAAATTTGAGGTTTTTCAAAAAAAGCGAGAATGGTAACAAAATGAGCGACTCTGTCTCATCATCATCAAAAGTGGAGAGCAAAAGTTCTTACGACAGGAGAATTCAGGAGGAACTTAAAAAAAGTGGAGAGATTCCAAAACACATTGCAATAATAATGGATGGCAATGGACGATGGGCGAAGAAAAGAGGACTTCCAAGGGTTGCGGGACATAGAGAAGGAGTTAAATCTGTTCGTGATGTCGTTGAGGCATGTGCACAACTTGGTGTGAAATATCTTACCTTGTTTGCTTTTTCCACAGAAAACTGGAAAAGACCGAAGCATGAAATTGATACCTTGATGAAACTTTTGATAAAAACGCTACGAACTGAAACCGACAAACTTCATAAAAATGATATTAAACTTATGGCTATAGGGGATATTGAGTCCTTGCCTGTAGAGGTTCAGCGGGAGCTTAAAGAAGCAATTGAAAAAACGAAAAATAACAAAAGAATGGTTTTGAACCTCGCATTAAGTTACAGTGGCAGATGGGAAATTATTGAAGCGGTTAAAGGCATAGCAAGAGATGTTAAAAGTGGGAAGATAAAAGTTGAAGAGATCAATGATAGTCTTTTTGCAAGTTATCTTAAAACAGCAGGGATACCTGAACCTGATTTGCTTATAAGAACAAGCGGGGAGTTTAGAATAAGTAATTTCTTATTGTGGCAAATAGCATACACGGAGCTTTATATCTGTGATTGTCTTTGGCCGGATTTTAGAAGAAAACATCTATATGAGGCGATAAGGGATTATCAGAAAAGGGAGCGAAGATTTGGGATGACAAGTGAGCAAATAAAAAAGAAAAGTTTTAATGGGAATGCGTAGGTTTATAGTTTGCATTTTTTTTATTTTTGTTTTGTCATCAAATTTGTTCTCGCAACAGCAGGAAGTCTATAAAATTCTTGGTATTTCAGTTGAAGGCAATACCGTTGCACAACCCTCAGCTATAATCTTTAATTCTGGGTTGAAGGTTGGTGATGAGATTACTTTAACGAGAGTTGGTGATATGCTCATTCCCGGGGATAAGGTCAGGAATGCAGTTAAACAATTATGGGCGTTGAGGATTTTTAAGAAGGTCAGCGTTGAAGTTGAAAATCAAGTTGGAGATGGAGTTTACCTTTTAATTCGGGTTGAGGAATACCCACGGCTTGATGATATAATAATTGAGGGGAATAAAGCGGTTTCCACAAGGGATATAAAGAATAAAATAAATTTAGTTCGTGGGCAGGTAATCGCTGAAAATAGACTAACATCGGTAGCAAGCGAAATAAAGAAAGTGTACGAGGAGAAAGGATATTTTCTGGCGGATGTTAAGTTTGAGGTTATTCCAACGAAGGAGGGAAGAGCTAATTTAAAAGTTAAAATAAATGAAGGGAGGAAAATTTCAATTAAAAAAATCATCTTTGATGGCAATGTAAAAGTCAAAGATGGTGATTTGAAGGGAGCAATGAAAGACACGAAGGAGAAGAAATGGTGGATGTTCTGGCGGACTGCAAAGTTTGATAGGAAAAAATATGAAGAGGACAAAAAGAAAATAATTGAGTATTATCGCAAAAAGGGATTTAAAGATGCGACGATACTGGACGATTCTATTTATGTTGATGAGAAAAGGGAACATCTTTACATAAAAATAAAAGTTTTTGAGGGTCCACAGTATAAAGTTAGAAACATCACATGGGAAGGGAACACAATTTTTGATGATAAAGTCCTAAGTGAGCGACTTGATTTCAAAAGTGGGGATATTTACAACCGAGAGAAGTTTGAAAAAAATCTATATGGGAATGAGCAACAAACGGATGTTGCATCGCTTTATCTTGACAATGGATATTTAACAGTGAATATGCAACCTGAGGAGATAAAGGTGGGCGAAGATACGATTGATATTGTGGTCCATGTTTTTGAGGGGAAACAGTTTAGGATAAGAAGGGTAGATATAAAGGGGAATACGAAGACAAAAGATAAGGTGATAAGGCGTGAGCTTTATACTGTTCCTGGAAAGTTTTTCAGCAGAAGTGATATTATAAGAAGCATAAGGAATCTTGCTGTTTTAAATTATTTTAACCCTGAAAAGCTTAAACCAGATTATAGGATGGTGAGCGATTCAACGGTTGATTTAACTTATGAAGTGGAAGAGAAGTCAAGCGATACATTTAACGCTTCAGTTGGGTATAGTAGTTTTGGATTGATAGGGAGCATTGGTGTGACATTCAACAATTTTTCAATTTCTGAGCCGTGGCGTGGTGGAGACGGGCAAATGTTGAATTTTGAGTGGGTTTTTGGAAGATATGACTACAGGACATTCAGTTTGAGTTTCAGGGAACCGTGGTTTAGAGATACACCGACCTCAGTCGGCTTTAACATCGTTGATACGAGATATTCTTTTGGATATGATTTAAGGCAAACAGGTGGTTCTATTAGTTTGGGAAGGAGGTTGAGATGGCCAGATGATTATTTCAGGGTTGACTATATTTTCAGATTTCAAATTTACAATGTCGGGGGCACGAGTGGATACTATAGAGAAGGGAAGTGGAGTCAGTTTAGTTTAACTCAGGTGATAACAAGGAATAGCGTTGATAATCCGATTTTCCCAAGCATTGGCTCAAATGTTTCACTTTCAACTGAAATTTCAGGCGGTCCGATCTTTCCTGGGACAACTGATTACTTTAAGATTTATCTTAGCTCTGAATGGTTTAGCAGAATTTTCAATTGGGAAAAACTTGTTTGGTATAATTCTTTTGATTGGGGTTATGTTGATGGTTTCAGGCGTGATTCGTTTATACCTCCGATAGAGTTGTTTTCAATGGGTGGGACAGGGCTTGGTTATATTGCCGTGACCCCGCTTCGTGGGTATAATGATATATCCATTGGCGTTACATCAAATAATGTGCCTCAAGGGAGGGTCTTGATGAAATATACAACTGAGGTTCGTTTTGGATTAACGATGAATCCAATGCCGATATATTTGCTTTTGTTTGCGGAGGCTGGTAATGCTTGGGCGAGGACGCGACAGGTGAGTTTATTTAATCTTTATCGCTCTGCTGGTTTTGGCGTGCGACTTCATATGCAACCGATTGGTTTAATTGGATTTGATTATGGATATGGGTTTGATGATGTTGAACCCAGGGATGGAAAGCCCGATGGCTGGCATTTTCATTTCCAATTCGGAAGAGGTTTTTAATTTAAAACTAAACAAAAGGAGAACTTGTGATGAAGAAAAACATTGGCTTGATTCTAACAATTTTATTTTTTGTAACAACGCTTAACTCACAACAAACAGCGATAAGAATTGGTTATGTTGATTCACAAGTAATTTTGCAGCAATTGCCCGAAGCTCAAAAAATTCAAAAAGAACTTGATAATTTGTTGCAAAAATATCAGGCTGAATACGATCAGATGGTGAAGACTTATCAAAGCAAAGTTGAAGAATATCAAAAGAAAGAGGCAATGCTTAACCCGCAAGCAAAGGAGCAAATGCAAAGAGAAATTATGGAGCTTGAACAGAAAATTTTTGAATACAGAAATCAGAAACTTGGACCTCAAGGGGAATTTGAACAGGAAAGGGAAAAAAGATTGAAACCTTTGAGAGATAAGATAATTGATGCAATTGAAGATGTCGCTCGTGAAGAAAAGTTGAATTTCGTTTTTGATAAAGCTGGTGATGTCATTCTGCTTTATGCGGATAAGCAGTTTGATATTACATTTAAAGTTCTTGATAAATTAACGAGAGGAGCCAAATCTAAATGAAGATATTTTTCAAAATCCTTCTGGGTTGTTTTATTCTTGCCGAGATCTCATTTTCTCAGTTGAAGATAGGTTATGTTGATTCTGAAACAATAATGAAACAGCTTCCAGAGGCGCAGGAAGCACAGCGTAAAATTGATGTGCTGATACAGCAATGGCAAGGGGAACTTCAAAAGATGAGGGATGAGTGGAAGATGAAATATGAAGAATATGAAAAGCGGAAACTTATTTTAACCGATGAAGCAAGAGCTCAAATGGAGAAAGAATTAACCGAGCTTGACAGAAAAATTGCCGATTTCCAAATGCAAAAATTTGGTCCTGATGGGGAACTTTATCGCAAGCAGGATGAATTTGTAAAACCAATTCAGAACAAAATTTTTAATGCGATAAAAGAAGTCGCACTTGAAGAGGGATATGATTTTGTGTTTGATAAAAGCGGTGAAATTTTATTGCTTTATGCGAATGAAAAGTATGATCTAACCCAGAAAGTGTTAAACAAACTCCTTCAATTGAAATAATCTTCTGAAATGAAACTTTATGAAATAGCAAATACACTCGGCTGTGAGATCATAGGTAACCCAGAGATTGAGATAAGAAGAGTTGCTGAAATACAGAATGCAGGTAAGGGAGATATAACTTTCATATCAAATCCAAAGTATGAAAAATTTTTTGATACGACAGGTGCTTCCGCTGTGATAGTTGGTAAAAGTTTTACTAAGAGAAGAGAGGGTATATCATTACTTATTGTTGATGATCCTTATTTTGCCTTTGTTAGGGTTTTGAAGCTGTTAAATCCTCCGGTGGAACTTTTACCTCCGGGGATTCATCCAACAGCTGTTGTTGCAGAAAGCGCTGTTCTTGGTGAAAATGTCCGAATTGGGGCTAATGCTGTTATAGGTGAAAGAGTAAAAATTGGGAATAATACCGTGATAATGCCAGGTGTTGTAATTTGCGATGATGTTGAAATAGGTAATGATGTTTTGATTTATCCAAATGTAACAGTTTACCATAAGTGTAAAATTGGCAACAGGGTTATAATTCATTCTGGAACTGTCATTGGAAGTGATGGATTTGGTTTTGCTCCAAGACCTGATGGAAGTTATGAAAAGATACCCCAGGTTGGGATTGTCGTGATTGAGGACGATGTTGAAATTGGTTCAAATTGTTCAATTGACAGGGCTACGCTTGGTGAAACCGTGATAAAACGAGGGGCGAAACTTGACAATTTAATTCAAATCGCTCATAATGTTGTAATTGGTGAGAACACTGTCATAGCAGCACAAACTGGGATAGCAGGGAGCACAAAGATTGGGAAAAACTGTGTTCTTGCGGGTCAAGTAGGTATCGTAGGACATATTGAAATTGCTGATAGAACAACGATAGCAGCTCAATCGGGTGTATCAAAGTCAATAACTGAACCTGGTAAAGTTTATTTTGGTTATCCAGCGAGAGAGCATTCGGTTGCTTTGAGGATAGAAGGAGCTATAAGGCAGCTTCCTGAGTTGATAAAGGAATTTCGTGAGTTGAAGTCAAAAGTTGAAAAATTTTTTTCGGGAAAATGAAATTTCGTTGAATTTTCAGCAAAAAATTTGAGCAAATGAGTTACAATAAAATAAATGAAGGAGGAGAGTTGATATGTTAGTTCAACAGCAGACGATAAAAAAGCCTGTTTCATTATCCGGGGTTGGTTTGCATACGGGTCAATGGTGCACTATAACTTTTAAACCAGCACCGCCGAATTATGGAATTAGATTTAAAAGAATTGACCTTGGAGGGGCACCTGAGATACCAGCTTTGGTTGAGTATGTTGTTGATGTAAGTCGTGGGACAACACTTGGGATTGGTGAAGTCAGAGTTCATACAGTAGAACATGTGCTTGCAGCGATTGCGGGTCTTCAAATTGACAACATTTTGATTGAAATTGATTCAATTGAGCCACCTGTTGGAGATGGAAGTGCAAAGCCATTTGTTGATGCCCTGCTTGAGGCGGGTATTGAAAAACAAGATGAGCCAAAGGATTATTTGATAATAGATCAAGCGATTCTTTATTCTGATGAAAGCAAAGGGGTTGATATTGCAGCTTTGCCACTTGATGATTTTAGAATTACGATAATGATTGACTACAAGAATCCAGCTCTTGGAAGCCAGCATACGGGATTGTTTTCGCTTGAGAAGGAATTTGTAACTGAATTTGCCCCTGCACGGACATTCTGTTTCCTGCATGAAGTTGAAATGCTTTATGAACAAGGGTTGATACGGGGTGGAAATCTTGATAACGCTATTGTCATTGTTGATCGTGAACTTTCAAAAGAGGAAATAGAAAAGTTGAGCAAAAAGCTTGGTATAAATGAGGTTGTCTTTCTTGGAAGCAACGGTATTTTAAACAATAAATCCTTAAGATTTAAAAATGAACCGGCAAGGCATAAGCTTCTTGATCTTCTTGGTGACCTTGCTCTCGTTGGTGCTCCGATGAAAGCTCAAATCCTTGCAGCAAGACCCGGGCATGCAAGCAACATTGAGTTTGCGAAGAAAATAAGAAAACTTTACTTGCAAAAGAAACTTGTTAAAAGATATCAATTTGAGAAAAAAGAGGGTGTTGTTTTTGATATAAATGCGATTCAAAGAATTTTACCGCATAGATATCCGTTTCTTTTAGTTGATAAGATAATTGATTTTCAAATGGGCGAGAAGATAGTTGGGGTTAAGAATGTCACTGGGAATGAATTTTTCTTTCAGGGTCATTTCCCGGGGCACCCGATAATGCCCGGAGTTTTAATAATTGAGGGAATGGCGCAAACAGGTGGAATTTTACTTTTGAACGGTGAAGAAAACATGGATAACAAATATGTTTATTTCATGGCAATAAAAAATGCTAAGTTCAGAAAACCTGTGTTCCCGGGTGATACTCTTATTTTTGAGGTTGAAATGGTAGAAAGAAGGACAAAGTATTGCACTATGCGTGGCAAAGCTTATGTAGATGGGAAACTTGTTGCAGAGGCAGAGATGATGGCAGCAATAGTTACAAAATCCGAACTAACATCTGTTGAACAAACTTCAGAAAAAGAGGCATGAGCACATTTATTGATCCCAGGGCTGTGGTCAGCCCAAATGCCCAAATCGGGGAGAATGTTAAAATAGGTCCTTTTACGGTAATTGAAGATAATGTCATAATCGGGGATGGGACAATTATAGGTCCAAATGTATTTATAGGTAGCGGGACAAGGATAGGGAAAAATTGTAAAATTTTTCACGGAGCTTCTGTTGGCTCAATCCCGCAGGATTTAAAATTCAAGGGTGAGGAAACAACTCTTGAAATCGGAGATAATACGGTAATTCGTGAATTTTGCACATTAAATAGAGGGACATCTCATTCAGGGAAAACAGTTATAGGAAGCAATTGTCTGCTTATGGCATATGTTCATGTGGCGCATGACTGTGTAGTTGGAAATAATGTGATCATGGCAAATGCTGTAAATCTTGGGGGACATGTTGTAGTTGAAGATTATGTTGTGATTGGTGGGCTTGTCCCAGTTCACCAATTTGTTAGAATTGGGCAACATTCAATAGTTGGAGGTGGCTGGCGTGTCCCAAAAGATGTCCCACCATATATTATGGCTGCGCGCGAACCACTTAGATTTGAAGGGCTTAATATAGTCGGATTGAAAAGAAGAAATTTTCCGAAAGAAGTCATTGAAAAAATTGAACACGCTTACCGAATCATTTATCAATCAAATTTGAATGTTTCTCAAGCATTAGAAAAGTTGAAAAGCGAAGCAGATTTGATCCCCGAAGTTCAAAATATAATAAATTTCATTGAAAAAAGTCAGCGCGGTATAATCAGAGGTCCATATGATGAATAAAAGGTGGATCTTTCTAAATACAGGTTTCCACGACGGGGAATTTAATATGATGTTTGACCAGAAACTTGCTCATCTTTTTTCAGCTGGAAAGATAAAACCTGTTTTAAGAGTTTACGGTTGGAGACCTTATACTATTTCAATTGGATACAATCAAGATGAAAATGTTTTTGATTTTGAAAAAATAAAAAGTTCAGGCATCGGCTTCGTCAGAAGACCAACGGGAGGAAGGGCAATACTTCATTCAGAGGAACTTACATATTCTGTCGTGATGAACGCAGATGGTAAAAGTGTTCTTGATGTTTATAACTTGTTAAGTCAGGCGATAGCAAAGGGATTGAGTTTACTTGGAGCTGAATTTGAACTTGAGGAATCTCAACCCGATTTTGTAAAACTTTATAAGCATTTTAATTCAATTCCATGTTTTGCGAGCTCGGCAAAGTATGAAATTCACTATAAAGGAAAGAAAGTCGTCGGAAGTGCACAAAGAAGATATGGTGATGTTGTTTTACAGCATGGTTCAATTCTAATTGGAGGATATCATAAAAGATTGCCAGAGTTCTTAAAGGTTGATTCAAGAGATTTGATTGATCAGATTAAATATGAGATTGAAAACAAGACAATATGTTTGAACGAAATTTTCGGGCGTGAGGTAAGCTTTGAAGAGGTTGCGGTTGCTTTAAAAAAAGGTTTTGAAATTGAACTTGGAATAGAGTTTGAAGATCTTTCACAAATAAAATTTCAAGAAATGATTTTATGAGTTTGAAAAAAGTGACGACGAAAATTTTGATTGAGATGAAGAAGCGTGGCGAGAAAATTGCGATGTTGACTGCATACGATTTTTTGATTGCAAAACTTCTTGATGAGGCTGGAATTGATGTCATACTTGTGGGCGATTCTCTTGGGAATGTTTTTCAAGGACATGAGACAACTTTGCCAGTTACAGTTGATGATATGATTTACCACGCTAAAGCGGTTTGCAGAGCTGTCAAAAGAGCGATGGTTGTGGTTGATATGCCATTTCTTTCTTATCAAGTAAGCCTTGAAGAGGCGATAAAAAATTGCGGAAGGGTTTTGAAGGAAACATGCGCTGAAGGGGTAAAACTTGAAGGTGGGTCAGAAATCATAGATGTGGTTTATAAATTAACAAGTATCGGGATTCCCGTCATGGGTCATCTTGGTTTGACCCCGCAGAGCATTCATAAATTTGGTGGATATGATGTGCGAGGGGTTGATGAGAAAGAAGCGGAGAAAATTTTAAACGACGCAAAAGAGCTTGAATCCGCTGGTGCGTTTTCAATAGTTCTTGAAAAAATACCATCAGGACTTGCAAAAAAAATTACCGAAACAATCTCAATCCCAACTATTGGCATTGGGGCAGGACCATTCTGCGATGGACAAGTCCTCGTGGTTTATGATATGCTTGGCTTGTTTGAGGAATTTAAACCAAAATTCGTGAGAAGATATGCTGAGCTTTCAAAAATTATAAGAAATGCCTTTGAAAATTATATTTCCGATGTGAAAAGTGGAAAATTTCCAAGTGAGAGCGAATCCTATTGATGCTCTAAAACCAAGGAACGAGGTAAGGAAAAAAAATTGTTATAACTAATGAATCAAATTCAATTTTTTGAAGATGTTTAAAAGCTTAATGCACATACTGACACTTATAACTTTTGTGCTTGGCACATTTCAATTTGCGAGCATGGGTCAATACTGCAAGATGATGGGGGAAATACAAACTTCAATTTCATGTGCGTGTTCTGAAAATTTTGAAAGCGGTGTTTCTATATCTCAAGGAGAGATGAAGTGTTGTTCAATTAAAAAATTTGAAAAAGATAAGGTTCAAGATTTTGCGGATTTAAAGGTTGAAATTTTAAAATTTGTTTCGTTTATTGGGGATGCTAACTTTGAACTAACTTTTACTCAAAAATCCCCTGAATTAAAAGTTCTCATCTCTTACAATTTCCCGCCTCCTGAATCCAATCTTTACATAAAAAATTCAACTCTTCTTATTTGAGCCCTTTTAAGATCTGGGCTTTAGCATAAGATTAAGGTTATGCGGGGTTTTTGTCCCTTGCAGGGTTGATTTTTTGAAAAAATAATTTTGGCAATTTGCTGATTTTGAATTTACAATTCTTCTCAAACAAAAGTTGAAAAAATCATGAAGTTTACAAAATATCTTGTTTTCATTTGCTTATTTTCCAGCTTTGCAATTTCTCAAACACTTGAAGATTACATAGAAATTGCTCTGGGAAATAATCCAGATCTTAAAGCTTTAAAATTGCAGATTGACGCATATGAAAGAAAAATAAAACAAGCAAGCACTCCATCTGATCCGATATTGATGTTTGGAATTGCGAATCTTCCGACAAGTTTAAGATTTACCCAAGATGTGATGACGATGAAAGAAATCGGGATAACCCAAATGCTGATGTATCCCGAGAAGTATTCATTGATGGAAAAGATGGCGGAAAAAGATTATGAAATTGCAAAAGAGGTTTATGAAGCAAAGCGACTTGAAGTTATCGCAAATGTTAAAATGGCTTACTTTGAAATTTATTATATGACAAGGGCAATTGAGATCACCCGAAGGTCAATAGATTTGCTTAGAGATTTTGTTAAGATAGCATCAACAAAATTTGCAACTGGACAGGGAATTCAACAGGATGTTTTGAAGGCACAAGTTGAGCTTTCAAAAATGATAGATGAATTGATAAGGATGGAAACTGAAAGGAAAATGATGATAGCACGCTTTAATGCCTTGCTTTATAGAAAACCAACTGATTCGGTCTATGTCCCAGATGAAATTAAGTTTGTTCAGATTGAAAAAAAGTATGATGAACTTGAAAAGCTTGCCTTTGAAAATAATCCAATGATAATTGCGATGGAAAAGATGGTTGAAAAAGATAAAGTTATGAACATCCTTGCTAAGAAGGAACTAATACCTGATTTTGAAATCAGATTTTCTTATGGTCAACGCTCCGCCATTGAGCAAACTGGTATGAAGGCGCATGATATGTTAAACTTTTCAATCGGGGTGAATCTTCCGATCTTTTTCTGGCGAAAGCAAAATTTAAAGATTCAAGAAACCGCTATAAATATATCACAATCCGAGGCAAAGCTTTCGGCAGTGAAAAACGAGATTTCAAAAATGATTCAGGAGACATTGAATAAAATTGAGCAAAATGTTCGTTTGATTGACCTTTATAAAAATGGTTTAATTCCACAAGCGACTCAAAATTTGAACATCGGACTTGTCGGTTATCAAGTTGGAAAGATTGATTTTATGACGCTTGTTGATAATTTCATGTCTCTTTACAAATATCAAATTCAATACGAAAAAGTTTTGGCTGACTATCATTCAAGTCTTGCTGAGCTTGAAATGTTAACTGCAGTTAAAACCTTTTGATAAATTTTAAAAACAAAAAGAAAGTTTAAAAATGAACAAAAAAACGATCATCTTAGTTATGCTCATTTCTTTTGTTTCGCTTTCGGTTGGATATTTTGTCGCTCTGGTATTTCATCCCTACTTAAAAAATCAATCTGATATTTCGCATGTTTCTGTTAAAACTGAGCGAAAAATTCTTTATTTCAAAGACCCGATGCATCCGTGGATCACAAGTGATAAGCCGGGGAAAGCGCCAGATTGTGGGATGGATTTGGTTCCTGTCTATGAGGGTGAAGAGGGAATGGAAGAAGGCGTAATTAGAATTGACCCAACGATAGTTCAAAATATCGGCGTAAAAATTGAACCAGTTAAAAGGATGAAACTCACAAAAACAATAAGAACTGTTGGAAAAGTTGATTATGATGAGACAAAAATTGCAGTTGTTACAACTAAAATTTCTGGATGGATAGAGAAGCTTTATGTTGATTACACAGGTAAGTTTGTTCGTAAGGGTGAACCTTTATTTGAAGTTTATAGCCCTGAACTTGTTACAGCGCAGGAGGAGTATCTTCGGGCGATAAATTACAAAGAAAGTGTTTCAGGTAGCAAAGATCCATATATAATTGATGGTGCGAATCAGCTTGTGGAAAGCTCTCGCAAACGACTCCTTTATTGGGATATAACAGAAGAACAAATAAAAGAGCTTGAAAACACAAAACAGGTCAGGAAAACGTTGGTGTTTTATTCCCCTGTTGATGGTGTCGTTATTGAGAGAAATGTTTTTCTTGGGACGAAGGTGGCGCAAGGTATGAATTTGATGAAAATCGTGGATTTATCAACTGTGTGGATTTACGCTGATGTGTATGAATATGAATTACCCTGGGTGAAGGTTGGAGAAGAAGCTGAAGTTGAACTTTCTTATATCCCAGGTAAAATTTTAAAGGGGAAGATCGTCTATATTTACCCTTTTCTTCAGCCTGAGACGAGAACAGTAAAGGTGCGACTTGAATTTGAAAATCCAGGGTATCTGCTTAAGCCTGACATGTATGTAAATGTTAATATCAAATCAAAAGTTGCTATTGATGCTTTAGTTGTGCCCGAACAATCTGTGATAAGAACGGGTAAAAGAGATGTTGTAGTTGTTGCCCTTGGCGGTGGAAGATTTAAATCAGTTGATGTTAAACTTGGCGTTCTTGCAGATGGTTATTATCAGGTGCTTGAGGGTCTGCATGAAAATCAAAATATAGTTACATCATCTCACTTCCTCATAGATTCAGAAAGCAATCTCAAAACTGCGCTTGCTGGGTTGACACATCAACATGATGGTTCTATGGTTTCAGAAACGAAAGGATATAAACAAAAAAGTGGAAATAAAACTGCTGATGAAGAGATAAAATTGAAGGAACATAAAGGACACGAAATGAAACATGAAAGCTCTAAAGAAAGCGGAAAAAGTTCCGAAGGGGAAAAGTCGGAGGGACATAAGGATCATGAAGATTATGGGAAGAAGACAATAAATAAAGTTGTTGATCCTGTTTGTGGAATGGAGATAGAGCCAAAGGAAGAACTTTCATATGTTTATAACGGAAAGAGATATTACTTCTGTATGAAATCTGATATGGAAAAGTTTAAAAAGAACCCGGAGAGATATTTAAAGAGGCAGTGATTAAAGAATTTTTAAAATAAAATCGGTGAATTTAAATGCTTCAGAGAATAATTGAATGGTCGGTTAACAATAAATTTCTTGTGATACTTGTCGTTGTTTTCGCAATCATTGCCGGGATTTATTCAATTCAAACGATCCCGATTGATGCAATCCCTGATTTAAGCGATGTTCAAGTTATAATTTATACACAATATCCAGGTCAGTCGCCTGAAATTGTTGAACAGCAGATCACCTATCCACTTACGACAGCAATGGTTTCGGTTCCAAAATCAAAAGTTGTTCGTGGTTATTCCTTTTTTGGTTTTTCGCTTGTTTATGTAATATTTGAGGATGGTACAGACCTTTACTGGGCGAGAAGTCGTGTTCTTGAATATTTAAATTATGCAATAGATAAACTTCCAAAAGGTGTTGTTCCAGCTCTTGGTCCGGATGCAACTGGCGTGGGCTGGGTTTATATGTATGCCCTTGTGTCGGATAAAAGAGATTTGAGTGAGTTGCGTTCAATTCAAGATTGGTATCTTAGATATGCGCTTACGAGTGTTGATGGTGTGGCTGAAGTTGCAAGTGTTGGCGGATATGTAAAAAATTATCGCATAACGGTTGATCCAAATAAACTTCTTGCGTATAACATCCCGCTAAGTCAAGTTGAGATGGCGATAAAGCGAAGCAACAAAGATGTGGGTGGGGAGGTAATAGAAATGGGGGAGATGGAATATATGGTTCGTGGGCTGGGTTATATAAGGACAATTGAAGATATAAAACGTATTCCAGTCGGTGTGAGCAAATTTTCTAAGGAAACATCCGAAGCGATGGCTCAAGTGCCGATGGGCGAGCTTTCTGGAATGAATATGGGAAATGCAAATATGGAATTGGAACTCACACCTTTGGGCGGGAAATCTATGCAAAATAGAATTTTCAGTGGCGGGACGCCTATATATCTTGGGGATATAGCCACGGTTTCAATTGAGCCGATGATGAGAAGGGGAATAGCCGAGTTAAATGGCGAAGGTGAAGTTGTGGGAGGTATAATTGTGATGCGACATGGTGAAAACGCTTTGAAAGTTATTGATGGTGTTAAGAAAAAAATTGAGGAGTTAAAATCCGGACTTCCCGAGGATGTTAAAATTATAACTGTGTATGATAGGTCTGAACTTATAAAAAGATCAATAGCAACCTTAAAAGAAAAACTCATTGAAGAATCAATTATCGTTGCTCTTGTTTGTTTGCTTTTTTTATTCCATTTTACAAGTGGATTAGTGGCTATATTCACGCTTCCCACGGCGATTTTGATTTCTTTCATCATTATGAAAATTCAAGGTATAAATGCAAATATAATGTCACTTGGTGGGATTGCGGTTGCAATTGGGGCTATGGTTGATGCTGCAATAATTATGATTGAAAATGCGCATAAACATCTTGAACGCGATTCTGGAAAAAAAGATCATTGGAAAATAATCGTTGACGCCTCAAAAGAAGTAGGACCTTCACTTTTTTATTCTCTTCTTGTCATCACAGTTTCATTTCTTCCAGTGTTTGCGTTGGAAGCGCAGGAGGGGAGATTATTTAAACCACTTGCATATACAAAAACATATTCAATGGCAGCAGCTTCTCTCCTTTCAATCACGATTGTTCCGATTCTGATGGGATATTTTATCAGGGGTAAGATTCCGCCCGAGGAAAAGAATCCAATCAACAGATTTTTAATTAAAATTTATCATCCGGTTTTGCACTTCTCTTTAAGATTTAAATGGATTGTCATAGTTTCAACCCTTTTAATTTTAGGTTTAACTTATTTCCCATTTTCAAGAATTGGGTCGGAATTTATGCCACCTCTGTGGGAAGGAGATCTTCTTTATATGCCGACAACTTTGCCTGGGATTTCAATTACAAAAGCGAGGGAAATTTTACAACAGACGGATAAAATCATAAAGCAATTTCCAGAGGTTCACCATGTCTTTGGTAAAATTGGAAGGGCTGAAACTGCAACTGACCCAGCTGGACTTGATATGATTGAAACAACAATTATGTTGAAACCGGAAAAAGAATGGCGACCTGGGATGACACCAGAAAAGCTTATAAAGGAAATGGATAAAGCACTTCAAATTCCAGGTTTATCAAATGCCTGGACCATGCCCATAAAAACAAGGGTTGATATGCTCTCAACGGGAATAAGAACACCAGTTGGAATAAAAGTTGCAGGTCCAGATTTGAAAACACTTGAGGAAATTGGGAAGCAAATTGAGGCAGTGATAAGAAAAGTTCCTGGCACCGTTTCTGCATATTCGGAAAGGATTCTTGGTGGAAACTATGTTGATTTTAAGATCAAAAGAGAAGAAGCAGCAAGATATGGTTTAACAGTTGGGGATGTTCAAGATATCATAATGACAGCTATTGGTGGAATGGAAGTTACGACAACTGTTGAAGGTCTTGAACGATATCCCGTTAGCATACGCTATCCAAGGGAGTTAAGAGATAATATAGAAAATTTAAAGCGTGTTCTTGTTCCAACTCCGTCCGGTGCACAAATTCCACTTGGACAACTTGCAGACATTGAAATTAAAAAGGGTCCAATGGTTATACGAAGTGAGGACGCAAGACCGAACGTTTGGATTTATGTTGATTTTAGAGATTACGATGTTGGAACTTATGTCAGGATGGCTCAGCAAGCTGTGAAAGAAAATGTCAAACTTCCCTCTGGATATACGATAACCTGGAGCGGTCAATTTGAATACATGGAAAGAGCCAAGCAAAAGCTTTATTACATAATTCCTGCGACTTTGCTCATAATTTTTGTGATAATTTATTTAAACACGAAGTCAGTTACAAAGGTAATTATCGTTTTTCTTGCTGTCCCATTTTCACTTGTTGGAGCCATATGGCTTCTTTACATACTTGGGTACAATATGAGCGTTGCTGTGTGGGTTGGGATAATCGCTTTGGCTGGGCTTGATGCTGAAACCGGAGTTGTGATGCTTCTTTATCTTGACCTTGCTTATGAGGAATGGAAAAGAAAAGGGATGTTAAAAACAATTGATGATTTAAAAGAAGCAATATATCACGGTGCTGTAAAAAGAATAAGACCAAAAGCTATGACCGTCTCGGCAATCATAGCGGGGCTTCTACCGATAATGTGGAGCCATGGAACAGGGGCGGATGTGATGAAAAGAATCGCTGCACCAATGGTTGGCGGTGTTGTGACAAGTTTTATGCTTGAACTTGTCATATACCCAGCGATTTATCTTGTCTGGAGAAGCTGGAGCTTAAGAAAAGAAATTGAAACAGAGAAAATGTAAAAAGATGAAAAGTCATAAAATTTCTTCCTTGCTATTTTTCATATTTCTTTTTACTTTGACATAGTTTCAACATCTTCATAACTCTGGGATACAAAGCGCCCAGCGCGTTATATATTGGAAATTATACTTTTAAAATTCACTTTCAGAAAATTGATTTAAGCCAAATGACAAATTATCAAAAAGTTCATCCTATAGCACTTGGTGTTGGGCTTGGTGTTATTGAAGGGCTTGCGATTTTTACAGCTACAATTATTCTATTTTTGCAAGGTGATAGGGGAAGCGCTTTTCTGAGCAAACTATTCCCGTTTTATGAAATTAGTATTATGGGAGCGTTTATAGGACTCGTTGAAGGATTTATTGATGGATTCATCGGTGGAATCATTTTAGGCTGGGTTTACAACTGGGTAGTCGGGAAGCGTTAAAATTTTTAAATGGGGGCGTCTTAATGACGCCCCGTGATTAACTTACTTGCCTCCGAACGGAAATACAAACGATACTCTTGGTTCAATTCGCTTTTGAACTTCATACTTGGTTTTATCGCCGACCCTTGTAGGTTTGAATGTCCATTGATAGAGCATGCTTATAACTATGTATTTGACAGGTTTATATCCAACTTCTGCATATAAAAGGGAGCGTTCATCAAGGCGAAAAACATCTCCAAAATCTTTTATATTTCTTCTATCATACCCAGCATCAAAAACAATCGTTGGTAAGACCTGTGGAAGTTCAAGGTCAAGGTGAAGTGTTCCGCTTTCAGGTATCGCATCAAGTTGTTGATAACTTCCGACAATTTGAAGCTGTCCAAGGATGGTAAAAATTAACTCACCATAAGTGCCAGCTGTCTTTTTTGCATTTCTCAATTCTTGTAACTTACTTGTTGCATTAACTGTGTCCCTCAAATTAAATCTTTCTATCTCGTAGAAATAATTAAAATAGCTTGGTAGGAATTGATCGCCGAAATTTCTTCTTTCAATTTTTGCTCCGATGTTAAGAATTCCAAGCCCTCTAAATTCAAAATTACTTCCGTAGGCAATCCCGCTCCCATAATTTAAGAACTTAACATAGTCAAAGTAAATATCCCATCCGAAAATTTTTGATCTTATAATTGGTAAACCAATATCAAATCCAACAATATCAGGTCTATCCCAATCTCTTACGATTTCTCTTTTCACAGGATCATAGTGTGCGAGGGCATTTTTATCAAGATCAGTTGCGTATGTTGCACCGAGTTCAAGGTTGCCAATTATAGGTATATCACCAGCGGGAGTAAATTTGAGTGGTCTTACATATCCACGAAGTCCCCAGACCCCGATTCTTTTTAAATCACCCACAACTGATTCAAATCCAAATTTTCCAAAATCAACATCAAATTCAAGCCCAACTTTTCTATCGTCATAGCTTGCGTTGTTTTTGTAATAATAAACAATTGTTCCATGCCCAAGCCGTGCATAATCAAGTGCACCAAGTCGTGCATAAAATGGATCCCCTTTCAGTCCATATCTTACATATCTTATTGCTCTTAAGAAGTCGTATGGTTCATTCCAATCTTCTTTTCTAATTTTTCCATCATTTACTCCAATTCTTAAATTCACATCAAGTCCGACGCCAATTTTACCGAAAGCAATTTCTGGCGAGATATTAAGCAAGTAATATGGTTTTCCATCAAACCATGACATACCAAGTCCACCTGAAAATTCCCCACTTGTTTGTGGTCTTGATGGTGTGGTTTCCCTTTGAACTTTTCGCTGTGAATAAGTTTGGGTTAATAATGAAAATAGAAGCAGTAGAATTATAACTTTTTTCATTTTTGCGCCTCACTTTTTAATTTTTAAATTCATCCGAAAACTAATTTACAAATAAAAAACGCTGTAAGCAAGCCTGTTATGTCGGAGATCACACCTGCGATCACAGCATGTCTTGTTTTTCTTATATTTACAGAGCCAAAATAAACCGCAAGGACATAGAAAGTTGTCTCGGTGCTTCCATACATTGTTGAAACCAATAATCCGAGGAAGGAATCAGGTCCATGTGTTTTCATTATTTCCGTCATAATTCCAAGTGAGCCACTTCCTGACAAGGGGCGCATCAAAGCCATAGGCAAGGCTTCGGCTGGAAAACCAATTAAATTTGTGATCGGGCTTAAAATTGCAACAAGGACATCCATTGCTCCGCTTGCTCTGAAAATTCCAATCGCAACGAGCATCGCAACAAGATAGGGGATTATTCGCACAGCGACATTAAATCCTTCTTTTGCACCTTCAACGAATGATTCATAAACTTTAACTTTTTTTGCAAAGCCATAGATCAAAAAAATGAAAATTACAAAAGGTATTGCGACAACCGAGATTATGTTCATTATTTCTTTAAAGCTCATCCTTGTTCCTCGCTTTTGTTGTTTTCTTCAAGTTCCTTTCTAAAAATTTTCAACTTTTGTAAAATTTTTGCCGATGTTATTCCAGCGATGGTTGCAGCAAATCCTCCGATAATTGTTGTGCTGATGATTGCTGCTGGATCTCCAGAGCCAAGCGCAGCTCTTACAGCGATCGCAGTTGCGGGTATTAAAGTCATCCCGCTTGTATTAATCACAAGAAAAGTGATCATTGAATCGCTTGCGGTATCTTTCTTTGGATTTAACTTTTGAAGTTCTTCCATTGCTTTTAATCCAAGTGGTGTTGCTGCGTTTCCAAGTCCAAGCATATTTGCGGAAATGTTCATTATTATTGCACCTATCGCTGGGTGTTCGGGAGGGATATCAGGGAAAAGTCGTTTTGTCAATGGCTTTACAACTTTTGCAAGTAAATTTATCAATCCAGCGAGCTCACCAATCTTCATTATCCCAAGCCATAAAGCCATTATGCCAATTAATCCAATTGCTATTTTAACCGCTATATCTGAATATTCAATGACAGCATTTAAAACTTGCTTGATTTTTACAAGTGAAATCCGCTCAAAAATAAGAAAAACTTTATATCTATTTTCTCCCACTTTTTCAATCTTCAAGATATTCGCAATAAGTTTATCTGTGTTTGTCCCTTTCCCTTTCGCCATAATTTTCCAGAAATTGGGCGTGCCTTCCGAGATGTTTAAAATCGCAGTCCCTTTGCCATCTTCTTTTAAGTTTAAAATCACTTCGTTTTTTACACTATCATGTGGGAAATTATTAAGCGAGTAAAAGTTTTTATAGTATTCGCCACTAACTTTCAAAGTTCCCTTAATTGGGGTTCGCATCCTCATTTCTTCATTGAGTTCAACTATAGCTTCAAATTCAACGCCATTTTTGTATTTATTCGTTAAACTTTCATAAACATCTGTTCCAACAGCTGTGATTATTCCGATTATTACCAAAGCAAGCCAGATGTAGTTCATCATGGTTCTGTCACCTGTTTTTGTTTATAAATGTATATGTTCCTTTTAAATGGGAAAGATGAGTTTCCATTTTTGTTTCTGACTATGATGTCAATCTGATGTGTTCCCTCTGTAAGTTTAAAGTTCGGGGTGAAAAGAACAATTGCAAAGCCATTGCCATCAATTGTAGTAATGTGGTCTTTACTTACAAGGATAGTGTCAATTTTTATTTGAATGTTTTGTTTATCAATCCCTGATTTATCGGAAACCTTTAGAAGAATTGTTGGTTTTTCGGAAGTTAAAATCGTATCCGAAATGAATTCAATTTTTGGGACCCCTGCCTGGATATATTTTGCAATGCCTTTAAAAATTCCCCATGCTTCAATTCGGTTAAATTCGTCAATGCTTAATTTTCTTTCTTCATATTCATTTGTGAAAAATGTGCATTCAACAAGAACAGCAGGCATTGTTGCGTTTCTTAAGACATAAAATCCTTGTTTTGGGTAAACGAGGTAGTCCGACATTGTTCCATCAAAACTTGCAAGGGAGCCAGAGATTCTCAATGCATAAGCGAGGTCTCTTTGAATATATCTTGCGATGTCCCTGTTGCAAGGGTGAAATTTAGGGTCGCCCTCAACTGCGTGATACCAAGTTGAGGCATAGAAAGTGTTTTCATCCCCGGGCATTGCGTTATGATGTATGGAAATGAAAATGTCGGCACCACTTTCAGTTGCCATTTTTACTCTTTCTTCAAGTGAAACTGTCGTATCTTTATCTCTTGACATAAAGACAGTTACGCCAGCTTTAGCAAGATAATCTCGGAGGTAGAGTGCAACCTTCAAATTAACATCTGCTTCAACAATTCTTTTTTTAATTCCAATGTTTTTCCTGTCTTTTCCCCCATGCCCTGGGTCAATGAAAATTTTCCATCCGTTAAGAAATTTGGAGTAAAAATTAATCACTGAATCTTTTCTCTCTGGGGTTTTCCACTCATTTGGTATGACATAGTAAGGCTTTGGAGCGCAGGCAAAATTTAGAAAAATCAACAGGAGGAAGAAGTAGAATTTAATGAAGGCTTTCATTTGAATGAACTTTTTGAGTAAATATAAAACTTGGGATTGATTGTTTCAATAATAAAAGTGGGAAGATGTAGATGGAGTAATAAAGAGCTGGCGGTGGGATTTGAACCCACGCCCTGCTGATTACGAATCAGCTGCTCTACCGCTGAGCTACGCCAGCTTTTTTAAAAATTTAAAATTTTTACATCTCAAAAACAAATTCAGGCTCACCTCAATATGTAAAACTTTGATCAGCGTGTGGTAGATAAATTTTGTCGCTTTCATAACCCTAAACCAAGAAAAATTAGTGATACCTTTTGCTTGTAAATTTTTAATTCGTTTTTTAAATTAAATTTGAAAACAAACCTACCTCACTTAAGGAGGGAATTTTATGGTAAAAAAGCAAAACGGTTCAGCGAGTTCGATTCGGGAAAAGTCCCCGAAGCGAAAGGGAGTAATTGAAAATGGCTCAATGAGTTCGGCTCGGGAGAAGTCCCCGAGAAAAAGGAGGAATAATGAAGAAAAATATTCAATGGAAACCCACCTGATTTATGGTCGTTCATTTACCCCAAAATGGGAATATTCCCATCATGTAGTTCCGCCAATTTCCGCTTCAGCTACATTCAGGCTTGAATCAGCGCAGAGAGGCGCACTTGGATTTTTGCAGTTTGCCCATACTGTGAATAACGAGGAAGTTGAAGTTAAAGCGCCAATTTATATTTACGATCGTCTTGGCGAGCCAAACAAAGAGATGCTTGAGGAATACCTTGCGTATGCGGAACAAGGTGAATCCGCTGTGACATTTGCATCAGGAATGGGAGCAATTTCAGCTGTTCTCGGAATTTTGACAAGAACAGGTGATGAGGTTATAGCACATAAACTTTTATACGGATGTACTTATGAACTTTTAACTTATTGGTATCCAAGATATCAAATCAGCACTAAATTTATTGATCTTCGTGATCTCTCCAATCTCAAGAAAGCCATTACCCCAAAAACAAGGGTTGTTTACTTTGAGACACCTGTTAATCCAACGCTTGAGCTTATTGATATTGCGGGAGTTGCGGAAATAGTCAAGGAAGAAAACAAGAAGCGAAAGCCAAATGAAAAAATTTATATCGTTGTTGATAACACATTTGCGACTCCATTTTGTCAGAGACCACTTACACTTGGTGCTGATTTTGTCGTTCATTCCTTGACCAAGAACATTGGTGGATTTGGGACAGATATGGGTGGTGTTGTTATCGGTCCAAAATGGAGCAGAGATCAATTGTTGCTTTATAGAAAGGATTTTGGCGGGGTTCTCGGGACGAAAAGCGCTTGGGCTATTCTTGTTTATGGTTTGCCAACGCTTGCATTAAGAGTGCGCCAGCAGGAAAAAACAGCTATGGAAGTCGCAAGATTTCTCTGTTCCCATCCAAAAGTTCAATATGTAAGTTATCCGGGGCTTCATACATTTCCACAATACGAGCTTGCAAAAAAACAAATGGTTGATTACGAAGGTAATTTTGCCCCTGGTACTTTGATTTATTTTGTTATAAAAGATGAATCACCAGAGGGCAGGAGAAAAAAAGCTGAAAAACTTATAAATTATCTTGCGAAAAATGCATATACCATAACGCTTGCCGTAAGTCTCGGGAATGTGAGAACCTTGATTGAACACCCCGGCTCAATGACACATGCAACTATTCCAGCTGAAGAGCAATTGAAAAAGGGAATAGACCCGGGTGGAATTAGATTGTCCATAGGGCTTGAGAAAGTTGATGATATAATACTTGATTTAAGCGAAGGGCTTGCCAAAATTTAACAAAAAGAAAAGGATAAAATTGGTGAGTTCTGATTTTATTTATCTGATTAAACCTGAGATTTTTGAACCATATGATGAATTGCTTGCAGTTCTAACGACGAAAAAGTCGGCGAGTCAAATTGATGAAGGATTTAATTTGGGTTTTACCAGAAATTCTGAGCCTGAAAAAGTTAATAAAAACCGAGAAATTTTGCTTAAACAACTTGGAATAAGCAAGGAGCAGCTTGCGATACCAAAGCAAATACATAGTTCAAATGTATGTGTGGTTGATAAACCAGGGGTTTACGAAAATTGTGATGCTCTTGTGACCGATAGAAGGGATGTTTATCTTGTTGTAAGCGTTGCTGATTGTGCCCCGGTTTATGTTTATGATAGTAAGAAAAAAGCAATCAGCTTGATTCATTGCGGATGGAGGGGTGCAAGGGAAAAGATAGTTGAAAAAACAATTCATCTAATGATCAGGGACTTTGGTAGCGATGTTTATGATTTAATTGTATATGTTGGACCCTGTGCTTCAGTTTGCTGTTATGAAGTTGATAAAGAGTTTGAAAATTTTTTTGATGTTAAGTTTTTGAGGTTCAAAGGGAATGGTAAGTTTAATTTTGATTTAAAAGGGGAAATTTTTTCACAGCTTGTTAGAGTTGGTGTTAATTTTAAAAACATCAGTGTAAGCAAGCATTGCACAATTTGCAGTTCGGATTTGTTTCATTCTTACAGGAGAGATGGTGAAGGTTCTGGTAGGATGTGGGCGTTGTTCGGGATAAAAAGTTAAGTCAAGGGGCAAGCCTCTATGGCTTGCCCTAATTTTTTAATAACTGAACACGGCTTCAACTCGCCTTATTTCCGGGGCTTCGCGAATAATTACTCTCTCAATCCCAGCTCTTAAAGTCATCATAGAGAGGGGGCAGCTACCGCAGGCACCAATCAATCTAACTTTGACGATATAATCATCTGTGATTTCAACGAGTTCAACATCCCCACCGTCAGCTTTCAGGTATGGTTTTGCAATTTCAAGTGCTTTTAATACGCGTTGTTTAAGTTCTTCTTTGTTCTTCATAATTTAATCTCAATTTTTGGCATCGCTTGTTGTTTGAAGTTTACTATACTTATGCGAGCTGCGAGTTTTCTTGAGATTTCTTTTATTATCTTTGCTTCTTCTGTATCCGGATAGGCAACAGGCACTGGTTTCCCTGAATCGCCACTTATTCTGATTCTTGTATTAATTGGAATCTCGCCCAAAAAAGGGACATTAAATTTTTCGCTTGCTTTTTTCCCTCCACCATGGTCAAATATATCATCTCTTTGACCGCAATGTGGGCAGATAAAATAGCTCATATTTTCAATTATTCCAAGTATTGGGACATTGACTTTTTGAAACATTTTTATTGCTTTTCGGACATCTGCAAGCGCAACATCTTGTGGGGTTGTAACTATCACTGCCCCGGTTAATGGTATTGTCTGGACAAGTGTTAGTTGGATATCACCAGTTCCAGGGGGCAAATCAAATATAAGATAATCAAGTTCACCCCATTCAACATCTGTCATAAATTGTTTTATTGCTCCGCTGGCGATGGGTCCGCGCCAGATCAAAGCTGTATCTGGATCGTCAAGCAGTAAGCCAATTGAAATTAACTTAACACCATATTTTTCAACAGGTTCAATTTTTTTCCCATCAGGGGTTAATGTTGGTTTTTCATTTGCACCTAACATAATTGGAACATTTGGACCATAGACATCAGCGTCAATTAGACCGACTTCTGCGCCATCAAGCGCAAGAGAGACAGCTATATTAACTGCGACGGTGGATTTCCCAACGCCTCCTTTTCCGCTTGCAATTGCGATTGTATTTTTAACATTCGGAAGAAGGAGATCTTTTTGTTGGTTGATGTGTTTGGAGACTTGTGCGGTCATTTCAACTTGAACTTCATCAAATCCAAGTTTTTTTATTTTTTCTATCGCTTCATCTTTTATTTTATCTCTTACTGGGCAAGCTGGGGTTGTGAGCTCAATTTTGATATACGCCTTTTTTGAATCAACTTTGACATCTTTAACAAATCCAAGGGAAACAATATCTTTGTGAAGGTCTGGGTCATAAATTTCTCTAAGTGCGTTGATTATTTCTTCAGTGTTTCGCATTTGTATGATATTTTTGTTTTTGAAGTCATTCTAAACTTAATAAAAAAAGTGGGGATAAAAAAGTTTCACTTGTGGTTTAAATTTTAATTTTCAGGCGATTTTTTTTGTTCCGGCTCTTGACAAAATATGAAAAAAGTATTATATTATTAGCAAGTGAGCCGAAAAGCTCATTTTAAATAAAAAGTCACTCTATTTAAGGGTTTTAAAAGAGCACCTGCCTTTGTTCATTTATAAGTCAATTTTGTTCAAATTAAATAGTGGAGGTTTCTTATGAAATGTAAATTTACTATTTGTTTTTTTGGTTTTGTTATTTTTCTTGCCTATTTAGTCACTTGGAGTGGGTGTATCAACATTGATAATCCGGTAGTGCAACCCGTTGATTATCGTTCCCTTGCGAAGTTTGTAAATTTAAAAAGTGGGGCTACAATAAAGGTAAATGTTGATGGGGTTGACAAGGTGAGTTCACTTTCTTTTGGCGAGGCGTCAAGTTATCTTGATTTGCCAGCTGGTTCAAGAGTTTTTGTCTTTGCTGCTGGTGATACGCTTAGAAGGTCTCTTGATTCAGAGAAAAAGTACACTGTTTTCTATGTTGGTAAGGGTTTGGACAGTGTATTATTTGCAGCTGAGAGAAACACTTTTGACGAGCCATATCCAAGTGGCAAGGCACTCGTAAGATTTTTAAACCTTAGCCCTAACTTGGGTGCTGCAAAAGTTATAATTAACTTTGCGGGGAAAGATTCAACCTTTTCAAATGTTGGCTTCAAGGCGGGGACGCCATATCTTGAAATTTCCTCATTTCCTGTGAAATATACGGTTATCTCTGGAACCGATACGCTTATCAAAGCATGGGACTCGGGGATATCAAGTGCTGGTAGATATTCAGTTGTCGTTTATGGTTTAAGGACTGATTTACAAAAAAAGTTTTTCAAAGAAGATTAAAGGAGGGTTAGCAAATGAAAAACACAGTTAGATTTTTAATCTCGGTTTCATTATTGTTAGTCTCTTTTCAAGTCATATTTGCTCAATATGGTAAAATTGCTGGGAAGGTTGTTGATAAGGAAACAAAAGAGCCTCTTCCTGGGGCATCAATTGTGATTCAAGGGACAACGCTCGGGGCTGCGGCTGATGTAAACGGGAATTATGTTATTTTAAATGTCCCAGCTGGAGTTTATACAGTTGTTGCTTCTTATGTTGGATATCAAACTGTCACGGTTTCAGGTGTTCAAGTTATCGCAGGTTTGACAAGAGAATTAAATTTTGAATTGCCATCAACAGCTATAGAGTTAAGAGCTGTGGAAGTTGTTGCTGAAAGACCGTTAATTGAGAAATCAGCCACTAATGCAATAAGAGTTGTAACCTCTACCGATATTGAGAAGTTGCCGGTCAGGGATGTGAATGTATATTTTGCAATTCAAGCTGGGGTGAGTTTACAGTATGGACGATTGTTTGTTAGAGGAAGTAGACCAGATGAGGTTGGCTATATGATTGAGGGGGCAAATGTTACAAATATACTTGGTGCAAGGACTGGAGCAAGGGGTGGGGCTTTTGCGTCAAGGGATAGATATAGAGCGTTGGGCGGTGGCTTGGTGACGACAATCCCGGAGGCTCTTGAGGAAATCTCGGTTCAAGCAGGTGGTTACAATGCTGAATTTGGTAATGCAAACGCTGGAATCGTTCAGCAAGTTTTCAAAACAGGTAAACCAAGGTTTTCCGCATCGGCTCAATTTGAAACAGATAATTTTGGAAATTATCCTGGTAAGAAATTCCTTGGGACATATTCTTACGGTTATTCAGATGTTGTTTTAACTTTGGGTGGTCCACTTCTAACTGAAAGAGTTAAGTTTTTCCTGGCTGGAGAAAATAACTTTGTAAGGGATTATATACCACATTTCTTCAAGGGTTATAATTTTGGATATATGAAAGACAATGGACGAAGAGGTGGGACAAAGGGTGATTCGGCTCTTGTAGCTTGGAATGATGCAAATATACCAGGTAGAATGGTAAATAGATACACCGGGAATGGAACTTTGACTTTTGATTTCAAACCGCTTCAAATAAGAGTTGCGGGTGCGTACACTTGGTCAAGGGAGAGGGCAAATAACTCGTTGAGAAATATTTTCAATCTTGAGAGATTGCCAGTAACGGATAATACCGAATTTTTCTTTGATATTAAGGCGAGCTATTTCATATCTTCAAAGACATTTTTAGAGGCATCTGTGAGTTTCCTTGATTACCGAAATAAATCCTATGAACCAGCCTTTGGTGATAATGTCCTTGCTTATGATGATAGTTTACAGGTTGTGCGTGCATATGGTGAGCGTTTCAAATATGTCAGCAGGTATGTTGGTCCACCTCCATATGATTTTTATGGATTTGCGTTTTATAGACCTGGAACTTTGTTTGCTGGATATAGCAAGTTTCAGCAGGGTTATTATGGCGGAAGTATCGCTTTGACATCGCAGGTTAAAAACCACGAGTTCAAAATTGGAACAAGTTATCAAAGATGGACAGTACGCCACTATGGACTTGGGACAGGTGGTTTGTTTAGAGCATTCCATTCTTTGCCAGATTCCGCAAGGAATGAAAATTATCTTTATAGGTTGCTTGGAAGCTATGTTAATAACTACGGTTTTGATAGATTTGGAAGGAAGGTTGATTCAGGTGAAGATGGACCAAGGCATCCATACTTTTTCTCTGCTTATATTCAAGATAGGATTGAATTCAGCGATTTAATTATAAACGCCGGGCTTCGTTATGATTATATGTATTTTGATGCTTGGAAATTTAAGAACCCATCGGCTCCAGAGGTTGACTTGTTTAACAGAAAGTTGCTTGGGCTTGAGAAAGGTAAACCCAGAGCTTACCTTCAGCCGAGGTTAGGATTTTCGTTCCCTGTTACGGATAGAACTGTATTCCATCTCCAGTATGGTGTTTTCGTTCAGGCACCGGCTCTGACTTCGCTTTATGCTGGGTTATCATATTATCCCGGGAGCGTATATCTTCCATCAATTGAATTGATACCTGATCCCCTTGCTTTTGACCCTGATCCAGTTAAAACAACTCAGTATGAGATTGGTTTTTCACAACAGTTTACTGATTTCGCAGCTTTTGATATAACTGGATTCTATAAAGATGTTAGGAATCAGCTTCAGGTTTCAACTGTGCCTATTACTTCTGGAACATTTGCTGGGACAAAATATGCTGTTTATGCAAATGGGGATTTTGAAAATGTTTATGGGCTTGAATTTACATTAAGGATTCGTCGTGTCTACAGAGTTCAGGCGCAAGTAAGTTATACATTGCAAGATGCGCGCGGAACAAATTCTTTTGCAAACGGTGCGTGGGCAGCGGTTGGGATTACTCAAATTACACCTACATTAACTGTTCCGTTAACTTATAATCAGACACATAGGGGAAGCATAAACATTGATTATCGCTTTGGTAAAGGTGAAGGTGGTCCGCTGCTTGAAAGGTTTGGTGTTAACTTACTTATAACATTTAACAGTGGGCATCCGTATACACTTGCCACAGGTGGTATAGCACAGCAAGACGCTGATGATGGCGGAATCCTAAATGATGGAGATCCAAGGAACAGAAACCCGCTTGAACCTATAAATGCGTCAAGAACGCCATGGGTATGGAATGTTGATTTGAGAGTTGATAAAACTATCTCAATTGGTCCAGCTAATATCAATTTCTATGTCTATGTCCAGAATTTGTTTAACACAAAGAATGTGATAAATGTTTATTACAGAACTGGAAATGCGTATGATGATGGTTTCTTAACAAACCCAGATCTTAGTGGAAGTTTCGTTCAACAATTTGGCGAAACATATATTCAACTGTATAGAGCGATCAACCTTGAAAATCGTCAACATCAATGGAGATTCAATGGAATTTTGCAGGATCTATTTGGTCCTCCAAGACAGTTAAGAGCTGGATTGAAGATTGAATTTTAAAAAATAAAATCTGGAGGTTTAAAACCATGAGGAGAATTTTAATCCTTTCAATATTTATACTAACTTTCATTGGGTTGGTGGTAGGTAGAGAAGATCCTTTAAAGAAAAGAGGTGAAGAATTTTTCTTTAAATCAGGTGCAGCTGGAGTTACACAAACAGTCATTGACGCGAATAACATAACAAGTTGGATATCGGTTATAAGTTCTCCTGGAGGATTAGGTTGGCCACCGCTAATTAGAAACTCTTATAATGGGACATTCCCCAGAGGTAGTGGTGTTGGGATGATTTATAGAGAAGGTTTGATGATAGGTGGTCTTGTTAATGATGGGGTTTCTCCAGTTTTAAGGGCGCAAGGAATTTTTTACAGGACAAGTATAAGACCGGGGAGGATAGTAACGAAGGGGCAAGCTGAAGATTATAATCTTCCGGATGTCAAAAGAGTATGGCGAGTTCGCCCTGATTATCAAACTGCTGATTTAAAAGCTGACGCTGCGGAATATTTTATGAAACCACTTAAAGATGTAACGCCAGCTGATGAAGATGCACTTCGTCAACAGTATGAAAATGATTGGAAAGATTGGCCTGCTGATAAAGGTGCGCCATGGTATACAACCTCCGGACCAGATGCATATAAAGTAAAATACGGACCTGGATTTGATCCTAATAATCCCAACCATGTCCCCGGTATCCCCGGTGCTACTCAGACGGTTTGGACTGTTGGTAATGATTTAGACGCAAGTTTAGGTCAAAGCGTGTTTAGCTCAGTTCCCATAGGACTTGAAGTTCAAGTTACAGAATGGTGTTATGCAGTTTCAAATCCGTTGAATAATATTATTTTCCAGCAATTCAGGATAATTTACAAGGGAACCGCAACAGCAGATCCAAATTCAACTATTGATAGTGTTTATGTTGTTAAGTGGTCAGACCCTGACCTTGGGGAATATTCCGACGATTTAGCTGGATGTGATTCTGTGCTTGGTCTTGGTTATGTGTATAATGCAAATACAGTTGATGCAGAATATCAAGCGATAGGTTATCCTGCCCCAGCTGTTGGTTTTGATTTCCTTCAAGGTCCGGCATATTATACTGGGAATCCAAATGATTCTGCTGTTATTGGCTTAGAGTGGAGGAAAGGTTATAAATATTGGAATGAAAATCCACTTACAACATTTGTTTTCTTTGCTGCTGGAACCGGTATAAGTGACCCTACAAATGCTAATCAATGGTTTAATTTAATGAGAGGAGGTTTGCCAAGACCTGAATATCCATCTTTTGTCCCATTTTGGTCAGCTTTTACAGCGCAGGATCCAAACGCTTATCCAACAAAATATGCTGTAGCAGGTGATCCTGTGACGGGGACAGGTTGGATTGATGGAAGGGTAATTCCACCAGGTGATAGAAGAATTGTTAATGTGACAGGTCCATTTAGATTAAGCCTTGGAGATACAGCTGAAATAGTTGTTGCCTTAATAGGAGCAATGGGTGCTGATAATCTTTCAAGTGTTTTGGTTCTAAAGTATTATGATACCTATGCTCAATTTGCCTATGATAATTTATTTGTCTTGCCATCTCCACCTCCAGCGCCAAATGTTAAGGTTGCTGAATTAGATCGTCAAATTGTGTTAAACTGGGGATGGGATCAGGCAAGTGTTAATGCAATTGAGAACTTTAAATCAGCTGGATTTATTTTTGAGGGATACAACGTTTATCAATTACCTTCGGCAACAGCAGGTTTAAATGAGGCTGTTAAGATAGCAACATATGATGTCATCAATGATGTCACTGTCATACTTGATAGAACTATAGACCCGAAAACGGGAGTTCTTTTATCAGTCCCAGTTCAAACCGGTAGCAATAGCGGGATAAGACATTTTCTTGCTTTGACCACAGATTATATCCGTCAGCGACCGCTTGTAAATGGTCAAACTTATTACTATGCTGTGACTGCCTATGCATACAACCCAGATCCATTGTCTCCATTTAGAGCCCTTGAAAGCACCCCGATTGTCCTTAAAGCCACCCCGCAATCTCCACCGCCTGGGTCAAGATACTTTGGAGTGGTGGGCGATACCTTAGAAGTTATACATAAGGGTAAAAGTGATGGCGAAGTAGTCGCCATACTTGTTGATCCATCTATCACAACAGGACATACTTATCAAGTAAGATTTGATAATGAAGGGAATTGGTATATCGTTGATGTTAATGAAAATAAGGTAAAAGCAACCGGGACAAATCAATCTGGGGGTGAAGCTTATCCGGTAGTTGATGGTATTTTTGTAAAAGTAATGGGTCCACCTCTTGCTGGGAAAGAATGGGTTGCAGAGCCATCTGCAAATAGATGGTTCACAGGAAATCCAGCAAATGGCGGTGAGCTGTTATTTGGTGCTGTATTTTTGGGTCCAAACTTCACTGGAAGTAGCTTGGCACCGGGTGATTTTAAATCAGTTGAAATTAGATTTTCTGCAAAAACTGGATATACAGATGCAAATAATAATGGGAAATATGACCTTGGAGAACCTTATACAGTTGATCCAGCAAAATCACAAAAAGCATTTATGTATCAAACATGGAATAATGGTGCATATGAAGGGTTCTTTGATGTTCCTTTCCAAGTTTTTGATATTGAAAATCCGAACTCACCTCGGCAGTTAAATGTCGTCGTTCGTGATAGAAATGCAAATAGACAATGGGATATCTCAGATGCGAATGATGCAATTACGCCATATGAATATATATGGATTTTAGATAGTGATTATGATCCTACTGGAAAAGCATGGGATCCAACACAAGGAAGAGGATTTATGACCAACGGTTCTAATCATAGCGCTTATCCAGTTTTGTGGGCTTTGTGGTTATATCAAAGGGGAACTCAAGAGCCTTACCGTGCAGATGTAACTTTAAAACTTTATCCAAATCGTGTAAATACGCCTGCTGATACATTTGTATTTGTCACACAAGCTCCAACAGTTGGTGATGTTCAACTTGCCCGTCAAGATGTTGAAAAAATTAACGCTTTTCCGAACCCATATTATGGATTTAATTTAATGGAAACCGATAGGTTGTTAAAGTATATAACTTTCAACCATTTGCCGAAGAAAGCAACGATAAGGATATTCAACCTTGCTGGTGTTCTTGTGAAGACGATTTATAAAGATGATGATTCGCAATTTGCGAGGTGGAATTTAAGAAATGAGCACAATCTTCCTGTTGCAAGTGGTATTTACATTGTCCATATTGACATGCCGGATATTGGAAAGACGAAAATTTTAAAGCTCATGATCGTTCAAGAAGAGGAGATAATTCCAACTTATTAAAATTTAACACCGCCCCTTTCGTTAGGGGCGGTTATTTAAAAATAAAAAAACGGAGTTTGAACCATGAGAAAGATTTATTTAATAATTGTTTTGCTAATTTCGGGGCAGTGGTTATTTGCGCAATCAAAAGCTGGAACATCCGCTGCGCCTGAGCTTACTATTCCAGTTGGAGCAAGATATACAGCTATGGCTGGTGCATCTGGAGTCCTTGCAGAAGGTGTTGAAGCAATAACTTGGAATCCGGGTGGGGTTGATTGGATCGTCGGAAATGGTCAGGCGATGTTTTCTCACCGACGTTATATTGCAGATATCGGAATTAATTATCTTGCTTTGGTTGGAAAATTTGGGTTTGGTTCGGTTGGTCTATCGTTAAGAACATTTGATTTTGGAGATATTCCTATTACGACTGAATTTCAACCTGACGGAACAGGTGAGGTTATAAGCCCGAACTTTTTTGTTGCGAGTTTGACTTACTCAAAAAGATTATCCGATCGTGTTTCTGTTGGTGTAAATTTCAACCTTGTAAATGAAAGTTTTGGAAGGGTTAGCGCAACTGGTTTTGCGTTTGATGCTGGAATTCAATACCGAAATATGTTGAATATTTCTGGACTTTCACTTGGTGTTGTTGTTAAGAATATAGGACCAACGATGAAATATGGCGGTTCAGGATTGTGGGTTAGGGCAGTGGTTCCAGGCTCGGAAAGAGGAGTCACATTTTATAAAGTTGAAGCGGCTTCATTCCCAATGCCAACTTCATTTGAAATTGGACTTGGATACAATTATACGATAGGTGAAGTTAACAATTTATCTCTCACTGGATTATATCAAGCAAATAACTTTTACGCTATAGATGCTTATAAGTTCGGATTTGAGTATTCATTTAAAAATATTTTCTTCCTCAGAGCGGGCTATAATTATAGCAAGTCAGGTGAATTAACTTCAATTTGGCATCATTATACACTTGGCGCTGGGGTTAATACGGAAAGTTTGATTGGATTAAAGGTGTCGTTTGATTATGCTTATGTCCCGGTGACATATTTTAGTGCAAATCATGTATTCAATTTGAAAGTTGGATTTTAGACAATGCAGGGGGCGGGTTTTAGCCCGCCCTTTTTCGTTTAACTCTCCCCATATCCCCCCTACAAGATTTTTATTTCTCATTCCTCGTTTTTAAATTTTTGTAAATTTTAAAACAAACTTTTCTCTAATATGCCTGAAAAATTTGATATAGCAATAATTGGCGGTGGTCCAGGAGGTTATGTTGCTGCCATAAGAGCATCTCAACTTGGTTTTAAAACTGCTTTAATTGAAAAAGATCGTGTTGGGGGGATCTGCCTTAACTGGGGATGTATTCCAACGAAGGCTTTGCTAAAATCGGCTGAACTTTTCAATCTTGTAAAAAGGGCAAGTGAGTTTGGGCTAAAAGTTGAAAACTTGGGCTTTGATTTCAAAAAGATAATTCAAAGAAGCAGACAGGTTGCGGAAAGATTAACAAAAGGAGTTGAATTTTTGCTCAGAAAAAACAATGTAACGAAAATTTCCGGTCACGGTTTTGTCTTAAAACCTGGTCTTGTAGGTGTAAAAAATGAAAAAGATGAAATAGAAATTCAAGCAAGTAATATAATCATTGCAACGGGTGCAAGGCCAAGAGAATTACATGGAATTAATATAGATGGTAAAGTTATCATCACAAGTAAAGAGGCAATGCTTCTTGAGGAACCACCAAGATCAATGATAATCATCGGGGCTGGGGCAATTGGCGTTGAATTTGCCTATTTCTACAATTCTTTTGGAACGAAGATAACATTGTTGGAGATGATGTCTTCAATTCTGCCAAATGAAGATAAGGAAATAACAGATATACTTGCTAAATCATTTCAAAAGTCGGGTATTGATATTTTAACTGGGACGAAAGTTGTTGAGGCAAAAGCGGTTGATGGTCAAGCGCAGGTGAAAATTCAAAATGAAAGCGGTGAGAAAACTTTAAAAGCAGATCTTGCTCTTGTTGCAATTGGAGTTCGTGGAAATTCTGATGATCTTGGGCTTGAAAATGTCGGCGTTGAAGTTGAAAATTCTTTTATCAAAGTTGATAAAAAAACTTACAAGACAAATGTTGATGGTATATATGCAATTGGTGATGTTATTGGACCACCACTGCTTGCACATGTAGCGTCCGCTGAGGGAATTAGATGTGTTGAAAATATAGCTGGGGTTGAAACTTTGCCAATTGATTATTATGGAATTCCAAACTGCACATATTGTATTCCGCAAGTTGCAAGCATTGGATTGACCGAGGAAAAAGCCATTGAACTTGGTTATGAGATCAAGGTTGGGCGTTTTCCTTTCAGAGCAAATGGGAAAGCACTTGCGCTTGGTGAGACGGAAGGGATGGTTAAGGTCATTTTTGATGCAAAATATGGTGAATTGCTTGGTGCACATATCGTAGGTCCTGAGGCAACGGAATTAATCGCTGAATTTGGGGTTGCTAAAACTCTTGAAAGCACGGCTTTTGAAATAGCTAAAACAATTCATGCACACCCAACTTTATCTGAAACATTGATGGAAGCTTCGGCTGATTCGTTAAAAGAAGCGATACATATTTAAAACAAAATTAAATTCGCTGTGAAATTATGCCAATTTTACAGTTGATAGCAAAAATTGTGAAAATTTTACGCTCACAGGGGACCCCAGGACAAGTTGCTGCTGGTTTTGCGTTTGGAATGTGTCTTGGGCTTATACCATGGAATACTTTGCATAGCATCTTGATCTGGATAATCGTTATAGTTGTTAATGTGAACTTTGGCGCTGTTTTCCTTGGAATAGCTGTTTTTGGAGCAGTCGCATATATATTTGATCCGTTTTTCCATTCTTTCGGTTACTGGATTCTCGTAGATGTTGAATCATTGCGAAGTTTATGGACATCGCTTTACCAGTCTCCTGTGATTCCTTTTACGAGATTTTACAATACCGTTGTAATGGGAAGCACGGTTATATCTTTCTTGTTATTTTTTCCCGTTTATTTTGGAAGTAAATGGTTAGTTAAAAATTACCGTGAAAAAGTTGATCCCCATATTCAAAAATTGGGGTTGATTAAAGCTATAAAGGCTTCAAAAATCTATCAGCTCTATCAAAAAATTAAATTTTGGAGTGAGGTAGTATGAAATACATAAGAAAATCTGGGGTTATATTTATTGGAGTGGTTATAATTATTGTCGTCTTGCTTAACATCTTACTTACAGATAGATGGCTTGAAAGTCAACTTGAAAAAGCAGGGTCAAGTATTGTAGGTGCAAAAGTTGAAATTGATGATCTTGATGTTTCCTTGTTGAATCTAATGATAAAGTGGAGAAGAATTCAAATAACGCATCCCGAGCATACGATGAAGAACATGATTGAGACAGGTCCCGTTGAATTTAAACTTTCTCTCCCAGCTTTGTTAAAGCGGAAGATAGTTATAGAAAATATGCAAATTTTAAACATCAAAACTTTCACCGATAGAAAAACAGATGGACGCCTGCCCGATAGAATTAAGAAAGTAACAAAAAAAGAACCAAGTTTTTTTGAAAAACAATTTACGGCTCTGTTGGATGAGCTAAAAAAAGCCCCCGCTTTTGAATTGGTTTCCGAAGTCAAAGATCTCAAGCCAAAGGATATAATAGATAAAATTCAATTCAACACCCCTGCGAAGATAGATTCAGTTAAGAATTTAATTGAAGGTAAAATTCAAAAGTATAAATCTGACTTTGAAAATCTACAAACTGATATAAATAAACTCAAGGAGATAGAGGCGAATTTTAGAAGTATAAACCCATCATCTATAAAGACAGTAAGCGACCTTAAAGCAACTTATGATCTTGTGAATGGAAGCATAAAACAAATAAATGAAATAAAATCTAAATATGAAGCAAAGGTTAATGAGATTAAACAGTTGCCAAATGAGGTAAATGCGATCAAACTTGAAATTCAAGAGCAAATAAAAAGTGATATTCAAAAAGTAAAAGATTACGCAAAACTTCCAGACATAAAAAATCTTAATTTTGTTAAATACCTCATCGGTCCTAAACTTTTCTCGTATTACTTGACATATGAAAGGTATTCAAATGCTGTTGAAGGATATATTGAAAAGATGCAAGCCTTGAAACCTGAGAAAGAAAAAAGACCTCCGAGGTTGAAAGGTCAGGATATTCATTTCGTAAAGGAGAGAGCGTTGCCTGGGTTTTGGTTAAAAAAATGTGTTTTATCTGGCGAGACAAATGCAGGCTTTAAAATTAAAGGGGAAATCACCAATGTAAGCAATCAACCTAAAATTGTTGGAGAGCCAATTCGTGTTATGCTTATTGGAGATAGACCTGACAAAGCAAGTTTGAGGCTTAAAGCTGAACTTTATTTCTTGGGTGAAGTTTCAAAGCAAACTTTGGATTTTGAACTTGTAAATTTACCGATCGCAGATTTCAATTTTGAGCATTCGGTTAAATATCTACCGGTTAAGGTTGAAAACTCTGTAGGTGATGTTGTGGTAAGACTTTCAAGACAGGGCAAGGAATTAGCCTCTGAATTTAAGTTTGTCCTTTATAATCCACATTTCGTATTTCCAGCTTTTAATCCAGCAAACATATATGAGCAAAAGTTTTCAAGTTTAGTTAAAAATACTTTTAGTGCTGTGAAAAGTTTTGATGCGGATGTTTCTTTAGGCATTGTCAATGGTCAATTAAGTATGAGTTTAAATTCAAGTCTGGACAAACAGTTAAGTAGTGGTTTTAGGGAGGCGGTTGGGAAGGAAATTGAGCAATTGAAAAACGAAGCAGAATCAATGGCACGAGCTAAACTTGAGGAGATAAGAAGGGAATTTGAGTTGAAAATTGATGAGAAGATAAAGGAGTTAACAAATAAAGCGGATGAATATAAAAATATCGTGACTTTAGTTGAAAATCTGAGGGAGCAAAAGTTAAAGGACCTTGATCAAGAAATAAAAAAGCGTGGGACGAAAATTCTTGAGAACATACTAAGAAAATAATTCACTCTAAAAGGGCTAACTTCACAATTCTATCAACTAATTCAGGAAATTCAATCCCAGCGGCTTTCGCTGCTTTTGGAACTAAACTTGTCCCGGTCATCCCCGGTAGTGTGTTGATTTCAAGGCAGAAGGTTTCGCCTTTATCGGTTACCCTGAAATCAACCCTTGCAAATCCTTTGCAACCAACTGATTCAAATGCAATTAATGCTTGTTCTTGAAGTTTTTTTGTCCATTCCTCAGGGATTTCTGCTGGAACAATGTATTCGGTTGCTCCCTTTGTATATTTGTGATAATAGTCGTAGATCCCTCCCTTGGGTATTATTTCAATGACTGGCAAAGCCATATTTCCAAGTATTCCAACTGTTAACTCTTTACCTTCTATAAAATCCTCAACGAGAGCTATATCGGAATACTTAAAAGCAAGTTCAAGAGCTGGCTCAATTTCCTCAGGACAATGGACAACGCTTAATCCGACGGTTGAGCCCTGATCGTTTGGCTTAACAACACAGGGATAAGAAAATGATTTTTCTATTTTTCTGCGAATTTCGTTCAGGTCAACTTTGTTCTTTTTTATTGTAAACCAGTCTGGGGTTTGAACTCCGTTATGTTTAAAAACTATTTTTGATATATTTTTGTCTATACCAATTGCGCTTGCGAGAACACCCGAGCCAGTATATTTTTTCCCACGAAGTTCAAGGAGTGCTTGAACCGTTCCGTCTTCTCCCCATTTACCATGCAAAATTATGAACACAACATCAATATCATCAAGTAAATGTGAATTTATGCACTCTATTACATTTTTGTTTGAATATCTTGCGAGCTCTTCCTCAGTTGGTGGGGTTTCTCTTATTGCGCTTATAAAAAGTTCATCTTCATTTTCTGGTTGATTTATTCCGAGAGCTGGGTCAATAGGTTTAACGATGTAACCAGCTTCTCTCAATCCCTGAGTTACATACTTCCCTGAAACTATTGAAACATCTCTTTCAGGGGATGTGCCACCGAGCAATACAGCAACTTTGATCTTCTCCATAGAGATTAAATTTTGATTTGTTTTCCATAACTTTTCAAACTTATCTCAGATAATTTCTTTACATCATCAAGCGTTAAAGTTTTCTCACCGCCAAGAACCCTTGCAAGTAAGACTATCGTAGCATAGTGCTCAAGTTTTTCCATCTTGAAATAAGCATCTTTTAAATTTTTCCCAAGTGTAACAGCCCCGTGATTTTGAAGAAGAAAAGCATCGCAATTTTTCACAAAAGGTTGAACTGACAAAGCAACTTCATCGGTTGAAGGAGTTGCATATTTCGCAAGCGGAATTTTGCCAAGATTTACTATCACCTCTGGAAGAACAAATCCCTCAAGAGAAAGCCCAGCAGTTGCAAACGCAGTCGCAAAAGGTGGATGCGCATGCACTATCGCATTTATATCTTCTCTTTGACTGTAAATGAAAAGATGCAACTTTATCTCTGTTGATGGCTTGTAAATCCCATATGTCAAATTTCCATCGGGATCAATTTCTACTATTTGTGATCTTTTCAAATCGCCTTTATTTACCGCAGTTGGAGTGCAAAGTATATTTCCATTTCCAAGTCGTGCTGATATATTACCGTCCATCGCTGAGATGAACCCCTTTTCGTAAATTAGATGTGCAATTTCTACAATTTCAGAAATTAATTTTTCCTTTTCAAGGAGAAATTTTTTATCTCTCATCTTGCGTTTCTGATTTTGATTGTTTAATCATCAAAATGCGAAGGATCAAACGAAGGAAGAAAATTGCAAATGCAACTACAAGAGCATGGATATAATATTCAGGTGGAATAGTTTTGGTCAGCATTCCGATAAGAAGCAAAATTAAAATCGCCAAACTTATGTAGGTTATCAAATTGAAAGTTTTGCTTGAAATTTTCATTTCTACCTCACTTTGTTTTAATGATGGAAGCGTTTTCATTTTTTTCTCAAATTTAATTAAATTAAAAACAATAAAAAACAAAGAAGCATTGAAACTTGGAGAACGATCTTAAGCTTCAATACTGGGAAGAATTTAATCAGTTGATGAAAAGACGCATTGAAGAGATGGAGGAACTTAAGAAGCTTGGAATTAACCCATATCCCTATGAATTTCCCGTGAATTCTTACTCTGAGGAAATCTTGAAAAATTTTAGAGATGAAGACCCACCGATGAATGTTTCCATAGCTGGAAGAATTATGTCAATCAGAAGAATGGGGAAAGCTACATTTTCACATATTCAGGATTCAAAAGGGAAAATTCAAATTTATTTCAAAAAAGATATCCTCGGTGATAAATACGATATTTTGAAATTGCTTGATATAGGTGATATAATTGGTGTTAGAGGTGAGGTATTCAGGACGAGAACTGGGGAGGTAACTGTAAAAGTTGAAGATTATCAAATTCTTGCGAAGGCGATACGACCTTTGCCCGTGGTTAAAGAGAAGATTGATGAACAAGGTAACAGAATTGTTTACGACCCATTTACAGATAAGGAAATGAGATATAGGCAAAGATATGTTGATTTGATAGTAAATCCAGATGTAAGACAGGTTTTCATAAAGCGAGCAAAGATAATAAGCACAATTCGTGAGATTCTTGATTCTTATGGTTTCATTGAAGTTGAAACCCCAATTCTACAGCCCGTTTATGGTGGTGCAACCGCAAGACCTTTTGTAACCCATCATAATGCGCTTGATATGGATCTTTATTTGAGAATTGCGGATGAACTTTATTTAAAAAGATTGATAGTTGGGGGATTTGATGGCGTTTATGAGATCGGAAAAGATTTTAGGAATGAGGGGATGGACAGGATGCATAATCCTGAGTTTACAATGCTTGAACTTTATGTGGCTTATAAAGATTACAATTGGATGATGGAGTTTACGGAAAATTTAATTTATAATGTGAATTTGCGTGTCAATGGAACAGCTAAGATAAAGTTTGGTGATAATGAAATTGATCTGACCCCACCTTGGAAAAGAATTCCGATGTTTGAACTTCTCAAACAATATACGGGCGAAAATCTTGAGGGAAAATCTGAAGAGGAACTTCGTGTAATTGCTAAAAGGCTTAATGTTGATGTCTCGTCAAAAATTGGGATTGGGAAAATAATTGATGAAATTTTCTCGGAGCTTGTTCAGCCAAATTTAATTCAGCCAACTTTTGTAATTGATTATCCCGTGGAGATGTCCCCGCTTGCCAAGAGGCATAGAAATAACCCAAGACTTGTTGAAAGGTTTGAGGTTATAATCTGCGGGATGGAGGTGTGCAACGCTTTTAGTGAGTTGAATGACCCAATAGATCAGCGAATGAGGTTTGAAGAGCAAGCAAGGCTTCGGGCTCAAGGTGATGAAGAAGCGATGACTATAGATGAAGATTTTATCAGAGCGCTTGAATATGGTATGCCACCAACTGCAGGGCTTGGAATTGGAATTGACCGACTTGTGATGATTTTAACAAATCAAAGGACAATTCGTGATGTAATCCTTTTCCCACACATGAGACCTGAAAAGTAATGAAAACAAAAGATTAACATTTTAAAGTGAAAAAAATCAATCTTGTTCTTGGAATCCACAATCACCAACCTGTTGGTAATTTTGATTTTGTTTTTGAGCACGCATATAAGGTTGCTTATAAGCCGTTCATTGAAATCCTTGCAAAGCATCCTAAAATTAAACTTGCACAGCATTATACAGGTGTTCTGTTTGATTGGATTTTGAAAAATCATCCCGAGTTTTTAAATGATTTGAAAGTCCTCGTGGATAATGGACAAATTGAACTGATAACGGGTGGATTTTATGAACCAATCCTTGCCATAATTCCAGACCAAGACAAACTTGATCAGATAAAGAAATTGAGCGATTTTATTGTTGAAAATTTCGGAAGAAAACCTGTTGGGATGTGGCTTGCTGAAAGGGTATGGGAACAGCATATTGTTAAGTTCATCGCAATGGCTGGGGTTAAATATGTTATAATTGATGATACACATTTTCGGTATGCTGGCTTAACTGGGGAACAACTTCTGGGATACTACATTACGGAAGAACAAGGCTACACCGTCAATATCTTTCCCATAAGCAAAATGTTGAGATACACAATCCCATTTCAACCTGTTGAAAAAACGATTGATTACTTAAGGGAAATTGCAACTGAAAATGGGGATAGAGTTGTTGTTTACGCTGATGATGGGGAAAAATTTGGTGTATGGCCAAATACATACAAGCATGTCTATGAAGATGGATGGCTTGAGGAGTTTTTCACTGCGCTTGAGGAAAATAGCGATTGGATTAACATACTTCATTTTTCAGAAGTTATTGAGAAGATAAAACCAACTGGAAGAATTTATCTGCCGAATGCTTCGTATGCTGAAATGATGCACTGGGCCTTGCCCGCTGATGCTTATCTTGATTATGAGAAACTTGAAGAGCATTTGAAAGAAGAGGGAATGTATGAACAATATTCAAGATTTTTCAGAGGTGGATTCTGGAGAAATTTCCTTGTAAAGTATCCCGAGGCGAATAACCTTCATAAAAAAATGTTAAGAGTTTCCGATAGAGCAAGAAAACTTCAATCAAAGGGCAAAGATGTCAACATTGCCCTTAATAAAATATGGTCTGCCCAATGTAATGACCCATATTGGCATGGAATTTTTGGAGGATTATATCTTACAAATCTAAGATCAACTGCGTATAGGAATTTGATCAGTGCTGAGAATGAACTTGACAAAGTTGAAGGAAAAAAGTTGATTCGCTATGAACTTACGGATTTTGATAAAGATGGAAAAGAAGAATTGATAATTGAATCGCCGAATTTCAATATTTACATAGATCCAAATTACGGGGGGCAAATTTTTGAGTTTGATTTTAAGCCTGTTGAATTTAATATAGCTGATGTGATGACGAGAAGAAAAGAGGGTTATCATGAAAAATTGCTTCGCCTTGCAAATGAAAAGAATAATCCTAATAATCAAGGCGTCGCAAGCATACATGATATGTTACTTGCAAAAGAAGAAGGGTTGGAAAAATTCTTGCACTACGATTGGTATAAAAGGGGTAGCTTGATTGACCATTTCCTTGGCGAAGGGACAACCCTTGAAAATTTTTACCAGTGTAAATATCCAGAACAGGGCGATTTTGTTGATCAACCTTATGTGGTTAATGTTAATTTCAAAAGAAACTTACTTGAGGTTATACTCTCAAGGGATGGAAATGTTTGGATTGATAACCAGAGGAAAAAGATTCGGGTTGAAAAGAAGATCACAATCAATAAAAATTCAAGTGACCTTTTTATAGAGTATAAACTTGAAAATCTTGAAGACGAAATGCTTGACCTGTGGTTTGGGGTTGAATTTGCGTATAATTTTCTTGCGCCAGATTCAAGTGATAGATACTTTTATTTTATTGGATACGAGCTTGAAGATAAAAGATTGAAGAGCATGGGGATAGTTGATGATGTTGTTTCGTTTGGGATAGTGGATGAGTGGCTTGGGCTTGATATGAATTTTTATCTGAGCAAGTTCGCTAATGTGTGGAGATTTCCGCTTGAATCAATTTCGCTTTCTGAAGCTGGTTTTGAGAGAGTCTATCAGGGTTCTGTTATGCTACTTAACTGGAACATCAAGTTGAGCAAGGAATGGAATGTTCAGATTCATAAATCTTTCAGATTATTAAAAAAGTAAAAATCTGGTGAAGTTTTGCAGTGGAAAATTTTTAAAATTTCCCTGCTTATAATTTTTTCTTGTGGTGTTATGTTCTCGTTTTCAAATTTTTCTGCCGTTTTGGATTCAAATTCGCAAGTTGCACAGGGGAAAATTAATTATACAAAACTTGCGTTTGTTGGGGTTGGAACAGCAGGAACAATGGCTGTTATCCATGTTTATCAACAGCATGCATGGTGGAGCGGTCAGAGAAGATCTTTTCATATTGTAAATGATTGGGACTATGCGCTTAACATTGATAAAATTGGGCATTTCTACGGCGCAACATTGATCTCAAGTTTGTTTTCCAGGTCGCTTCAATGGGCTGGTGTGGATAAAAAGAAAGCGATGATATATGGTGGGATACTTGGTTCTTTATTTGGACTTTATGTTGAGTTTGAAGATGGTTTTGCAACTGATTGGGGATTTAGCCCAGGTGATGCGAGTGCAAATATTCTTGGTTCATGGTATCCAGTTGCTCAATATTATGTCCCATTTTTGAGGAATTTTAATTTTAAATGGAGTTATATTCCAACAACGCAACTTAAAACTGGCAAAAAGAAAATTTTCATTGATGACCATGAAGGTCAAGTTATGTGGCTTTCAATATCTGTAAATAATTTTTTGCCTGAAAAAATTGAAAAGGTTTACCCTGATTTTCTTAACATCGCTGTTGGTTATGGTGTAAGGGAACTTGATGGGCTTGGCGGAGGCAAAAGGGAATTTTACATAGCCCTTGATTATAACCTTGAAAAATTGCCAGGGGATGGATGGCTTTGGAATTTGATAAAGAAAAATTTGAATTATATTCATCTCCCTGCACCTGCCATAAGATTAACACCTAAATTTGCTGTGTTCGGATTTTTCTTCTCAAAGAGGATTTAAAAATGCTATTGAAGGAAGTTTTATCTGGAATCTTAATTGGTGTTTTATCTGGATTTTTTGGGCTTGGTGGCAGTAGCGTTGCAACCCCGATTTTGAAATCATTTGCTGGCGTCAACCCAATTTTTGCGCTTGCAACTCCATTATTGACCGTGATACCATCTTCGCTTTCAGCATCTGTGATTTATTACAGGAAGAATTTAATAAATTTTGATGTTGCAAAGTTGACAATTCTTTCAGGGTTGCCTTTTGTTATCATCGGGGCTTATTTAACGAAGTTTGTCAGTGGTGAATTTCTCATGCTTGCGACTGCTGTTTTTGTTTTATTTGTTGGATTAAGTTTTTTGAAAAGGAAAAATTTATTTGGTAGGGGTGGAAAGAATGATAAAAATTTGAGGTTAAAGTTAATTTCCTTAAGCCCTCTGATAGGTTTGGTTTCCGGATTTCTCGCAAATGGTGGGGGAGTTATGCTTGTTCCGATGTATGTTAAAATTTTAAAAATGGACATAAAGAATGCTTTTGGGACTTCTTTTTTCGTGATATCATTTTTCGCTGTCCCAGGGGCTGTAACTCACTTTATGCTCGGGCATATTGATTTGAAACTTTTTTTAATCCTTGCGTTTACTGCAATTCCGTTTGCGAGCCTTTCAGCAAAGATCGCTATAAAATTGAAAAGTGAACGGCTTGAATTCGCTTATGGAGTTTTCCTCGTTGTTTTCGCAATTTATTTCTTCATCAGGGAATTTCAAAGTTTATTATAAAAAACTAATTGCAAAAAATTTGGGTTTCTGTATGTTAAAAATTTT
>Ga0209289_100128_pt1 | contig 46361 bp, 43 predicted proteins | sample GXS110809BmetaG_FD_184121 | JGI IMG/M metagenome (GOLD analysis project Ga0209289, IMG submission 184121) | Hot spring microbial communities from Gongxiaoshe hot spring, China to study Microbial Dark Matter (Phase II) - GXS 110809B (SPAdes)... ... | reverse complement strand
GTGGGATTGAAGGGGGGATTATGTTTTCGCGGCCGAAGCGAGTAGGACGTCGCTGGGGCGGAGGATGAGCGTTCGTGCTTCCCATCCCATTCGGGTGATTGCCCGCATGAGGAGTCGTCCGGCCAGAGGGGAGAGGCGTCTCACGCGATCAGTCAGAAGTCGCAGGCTCACGATTCGCTTCGGATGGGTGAGCGCGAGCGGGCGGAATCCGCTCTCCTCAAGGAGTCGCGTCAACGTGGCGGGCGAGAAGAAGTAGTAATGATCGGGGATGAACTGTCGCCACCGTCGGCCGAGGAGATAGAACCAGAGCGAGGCGATATTGGGCGTCTCGATGACGAGGATCCCGCCGGGGCGCAAAAGGCGATGGAGTTCGTGAAGCGTCCTTCGCGGCGAGTCCAGATGCTCTAGCACGTGGAAGAGGACGATGACATCGAAGGAGGCGGCCGGATACTGAGCATCGGCGAGCGTGCCGGGGAAGACGACGATATCGGGACACTGCCGAGCCAGCGCGCTCGTCACCGGATCGGGCTCGATCCCGTGCGCGTGGAATCCCGCGCGAGCGGCCAACTTCAAAAACGTGCCCTCCGCGCATCCGAGCTCCAAGAGTCGTCCGGACGCGATGAAGCGCTGCACCCATTGTAAGCGCTCGGCCATCACCCGCTCTCGCACGGGTGCTTCGCGCGCCTCGACCTCTTCGTCCACCAGTTCGAGGGCTCTCACGCGCTCGGCCAAGCGGCGCGAGCGCTCGGGATCGAAGCGCGAGAAGGTGAAGTCTTCTCGTCGCTCCCCCACGTAGACCAAACCGCACTGTCGGCATCGCACAAGCGGCCCATCCAGCCGCTCACACGCCAGCAGGAATCGCACATCCGTTCCACCACAAAGATCGCAGGGTAAGTACAACATCTTTTCGGAGTGAGATGCGGGAATTGCGCTCACTCGACGCCCCGCAGATATCGGCGCTCGATGTCGCGGATCTTCTCGATGCGACGCCGATGCCGCTCCTCGGTCAAGTGATGCGTGAGCCACACCAAAACGATCTCTCGTGCCGTCGCCTCATCGAGCAAGCGTGCGCCGAGCGTCAAGACGTTCGCGTCATTATGCTCGCGACTATTCCGAGCGGTCGCGCGATCATAGCAGAGGGCGGCGCGCACGCCCGGCAGCTTATTGGCGACGATGCAGGAACCGATGCCCGCCCCGTCCAGCAAGATGGCACGTGCGATCTCCCCGCGGGAGACGGCTCGCGCGACGCGATGCGCAATGTCGGGATAATCCACCGGCCGCTCGTCGAAGGTCCCGAAATCGCGCACCTCGTATCCCAGCGCGATCAACCACGCCTTGAGCTTCTCCTTGAGCGCGAACCCAGCATGATCGGCGCCGAGAGCGACCGCCTCGCGAGACGGGTTGGGACTCCGGCGGATCTCGATCCCGCGCTCTCGCGCGCGGTCCTGCGCGGCCGGTGTAATGAGCGCATCCGGCGGGACTGAGAACGCCGTTCCCGGTTCTAGAGCCAGGATATCGGCTTCGGTGATGATCGGCCGCGTCACATCGGTCTTCTCCTTCAAGCGAGCGCGCGCCCGGAGATCGGCAGCGCGCTTCCCCGGAAGCCAACGAGTCGCCGCTCGCGGATGAAGAGATCCAGACGGCCCAAGACGATGCCGCCGAATCCCACCTGAAAGATGAGCGTCGTTCCGCCGCTCGGGCGACGGACGAGCTCCGGCTCTTTCATGAACGTATGCGTATGTCCACCGATGATCACATCAATCCCTTCGACCGCTCTTGCGATCTCGCGATCGCCGATAGGGGGCGGAACCGTTCGCAGCCGCTCGGATTCATCGTACAGCCCCAGGTGCGAGAGACAGATGATGAGCAGTGCTTCCTCGCGCTCCTTGAGCGTGCGAACCATGGCGCGCGCCGTTGCCAGGGGATCGTAGTAGCGCACGCCCACGCGATGTGGCTCCGGCACCAACCCCTCCAAGGCGATCCCAAGACCAAAGATACCGATGCGTACGCCTGCGAGCTCTCGCACGACATAGGGCTTGATGCGATCCCGCAGCAACGTGTCGCGGAAGTCGTAATTGGCGCACACGACATCGAACTTCGCGAAATTGAGGGCCCGAGCGAGCGCCTCCAAACCGCTGTCGAATTCGTGATTCCCCAATGTGACGACATCGTAGCCGATAGCCGACATGACCTGATAATCGGCCTCGCCGCGATAGAGGTTGTAGTATGGCGTTCCTTGAAAGGCGTCGCCGGCGTCCAAAAGCAACGTGTTTGGATTCTCCCGGCGAATGCGCTTGACGAGCGCGGCGCGTCGAGCGGCTCCGCCCAATCCGGCGTATTGCGGATCGTCGTCGGGGAACGGCTCCAACCGCGAATGCACGTCATTCGTGTGCAGGAGCGTGATCCTCGTCTCCTCCTCGCCGCGAAACATGGCCGGCGCGATCGACCTAGCGCTCGCTCCGGCGAGCGCCGTCACCCCGGCTCGAAGGCCGCGCGTGAGGAATTCGCGACGCGAGACCCTCATGCCTTCTCCTCCTGTTCCATCAGGGTGCGAATGGCCTCGTTCACCGCTTCTGGGAAGCAGAGCCGATCGATATGAAATCGCCGCAATCGGCGAATCGCGGGGGAGATTTCCGTGATCTCGCGTAAGGTGCGGCTTCCCCCGTCCACCTCGACGTAGATACGATTCTCCGGCCCCGAAGTCTCTGGGGAATACGGGCCGAGATACGGGATATCGCTCGCCCGATCCTCGATCAGATAATAACGAGGATCGAACCCGGCGGCTTCGACGATCCGGCGCGCCTGCTCAAGGAATCGGCGTCGGCGCTCAGCATTAATCTGCATGTCCACGGACTTGAAGAGGCGGCGATGGAGGAATCCGCTCGCCAGATCGCTCAGGATCGGATCGGGCTCCTTCGTCCACCATTTGACGTGGAACATGACGTCGTGATCATCGAAGGCGAGGTATTCCTCGGTCGAGAGCGACTCGCGTCGCAGGACCTTTGCCATCACCGAATCGGAGACGATGTGCTGCAAGCGATCGCTCGCCATGAGATCAATGGCGCGTCGGAAGATGGAGCGAAGCATCGCCTCGGCCGTCCGCAGGTTCCGGTGGAAGTAGACCTGGCGGAACATGTAGTAGCGCGCCTGCAGATATTCTTCGACGGCGTAAAGGCCTTTAGCCGCGACGTAGAGGCACTCTCGCTCGGGCGCGATCTCCAGCGTGTGAAGGATCCACTCCAAATCGTAGAGGCCGTATTTCGCGCCCGTCATCAGGCTGTCGCGCAGGAGATAGTCGAAGCGATCCACGTCCATCTGACTGGAGATAAGCTGGGAGACGAATCGCGGCCGATAGGTATGCTGCCAGACGGCGACAATTCGCGCAGGTAGCTCGCGATCGCGCTCGCTCAATATGCGATGGATCAGTGTCCCCTCGTCGAGGACGATCCGCGCTCCCCACTCCTCATGTCGGGAACCGAGCACGGCCTCTATAACGTGAGAGAACGGTCCGTGCCCGATGTCGTGGAGCAAGGCCGCGCACATAGCCGTCAGGCGCGTCTCGCGATCGATCGGATGCCGCTGCCCGAGGAGGGCGAGGACGCGCCGCATCAGATGCATCACGCCGAGCGAATGCGAGAAGCGACTGTGCTCAGCCCCTTGATAGGTGAAGAGCGCCAATCCCAACTGCTTGATCCGGCGCAATCGTTGGAACTCGGGGGTATCGATCAACCGGATGAGGAGCCGGTCATCGGGATCCGTCTCCTCCAGCGAGATGATGTTGTGCACCGGATCGCGATAGATGCGCTCGGCCATACTCCCCTTTCACGCGGAACGTGCGGGAATGCGCCGCGCGTCCACCTGGTGCAAGCGCAGACCGGGCTCTGCCGTCATGTCCCAGCCCGAGCGTTCGCCACGCAGTAGCTTCGGATAAGCGGCGGCCGCGATCATCGCGGCATTATCGGTCGTGAGTGGAGGGCTCGGGACGTAAACGGGAATTCCGGCCTCCTTCCCCAAGCGAAACACTTCTTCGCGCAGCCGAGTGTTACACGCGACGCCACCGGTCAGAATGAGCGTGCGCGCTTCGTACTGCTCCAGGGCCCGCGACAGGCGCTCCAGGAGCGTGCGCACAACTGTCTCTTGAAAGCTCGCCAGCAGATCGAGGATCACCTCCGGCACCGCCTCCCCCTCTCGCACGGGACGAATCTCTCGCTCCCGCACGTAGCGAACGACGGCCGTCTTGAGCCCACTGAAGCTGAAATCAAAATCGTTCTCGCTCGTGCGCGGGATCGTGAACCGAACGGCACGAGGATTCCCGCACTTCGCCAATCGGTCGATCACCGGACCTCCGGGATAGCCAAGCCCCAGCAGCTTCGCTACCTTATCGAAGGCTTCGCCGGCCGCATCGTCGCGCGTATGTCCGAGCAGGTGGTACCGCTCTGGCTCCGGTATCCAGAAGAGACTCGTATCCCCACCCGAGACGACGAGTGCGAGCGCCGGATGTCGAACGGGTGGATTCTCGAAGACGACCGAGAAGATATGCCCCTCATGATGATTCACGCCAAGGAGCGGCCGCGAGAGGGCATACGCGAGCGACTTCGCGTAGCAGATCCCCACAAGAAGTGAACCGATCAGTCCCGGACCCCGCGTTACGGCGATGGCCTCGATCTCGCGAAAGGTCACGCCCGCGTCTTCCAGGGCGGCTCGGACGATGGGGACGATGTTCCGCACATGTTCGCGGGAGGCCAGCTCGGGCACGATCCCTCCATACGGCCGATGGATGGCGTATTGCGTGGCCACGAGGTTCGAGCGCACGATCCGTCCATCCTCGACGACGGCGGCGGCCGTCTCATCGCAAGAAGTCTCGATCCCGAGGATCAGCATCGCCGCACTCCCTTCACGAAGGTCCCGAAGGCGGGGCGTCGCCCGAGAGCGCCCGTTCTTCGGCCGGAGCATGCGCGACGTCCGGCTGCGTGGCCAAAGCGCTTAAGCTCTCCGGATATGGCGGTCGCGCGATCCCGCGTTCGGTCACAATGGCCGTCACATAACGATGGGGCGTGATGTCGAACGCCGGATTGGCGACGGCGATCCCCTCGGGGGCGATCGGTCGTCCGTTGATATGAGTGACTTCGATCGCCGGTCGCTCCTCGATAGGAATCTGATCACCGGAGGCCATCGAGAGATCCACCGTCGAGAGGGGAGCGACGACGTAGAAGGGGATTCCGTGCTCCTTCGCGAGGACGGCGAGCGTGTAGGTCCCGATCTTATTGGCGACATCGCCGTTGGCGGCGATGCGATCCGCGCCCACGAGCACGCAGTCCACCAGTCCCCGATACATCATGTATCCGGCCATATTGTCCGTGATGAGCGTGGCCGGGATTTGCTCTTTGAGCAGCTCCCAAGCCGTTAATCGCGCGCCTTGAAGGAACGGGCGCGTCTCATCCACGTAAACATGCACGCGCTTGCCCATGAGCACAGCCGCGCGCACGACGCCGAGCGCCGTGCCCATCCCCCCAGCCGTCGCCAGAGCGCCCGTGTTGCAATGCGTGAGGATGCGCGCGGGGTCAGGGATCAAGGTAGCTCCATGGCGCGCCATCCGCCGGTTCGTCTCGATGTCCTCCCAGTAGATGTTCTGCGCCTCTTGAATCACCCATTCCTTAAGCAGGGGCAACGGCAGGTTACGCCGTCGCGCTTCGGCCCATGCGCGCCGCATGCGCTCGATGGCCCAGAAGAGATTCACGGCCGTCGGCCGCGCGCGCGCCATGAGTTGGCAGAGCACCTCGAACTCCGCTTCTAATTCCTCGACCGTGCGGGCGCTGGAGCGCTTCACGCCGAGCGCCAGGCCAAAGGCCGCCGTCACGCCAATAGCTGGCGCCCCGCGCACGATCATCGCGCGAATGGCCTCGGCCACCTCTTCCGGCGTGCGCAAGAGCGGATAGACCTCCTCGTGCGGCAACTTCCGCTGATCAATCACGCGAACGCCTTCGTCCGTCCATTCAACGGTCTTAATCATCGGTCCGACCTCACAGCGAGAAATCTTATCCGAAGGCCGAAGGCCTTCGCAACCACATGCCCTCCACGCATCGAGAACGGCGCGATGGGATCTTCGTGCCTTCGCCCTCCTCGCGCAAGGAGCACGTCCTCGCGGATGAGGGCAATGAACGGGACGTTCCCCCTCTCTCCGCACCGACTCCGCGAATCGTTCGGGAAAGCGCCGGCTCTCGTTCCGGAGATCACTACGCGGAGGAGAACGCCCGGATGGGACTTCCGCCTCCGATCACAAATCCCCCCACAGGAACTGAACCAGGCTGAGCACGACGAGTCCGGCCGTCTCCGTGCGCAAGATGCGCGGGCCAAGAGAGAGGAGCATAGCTCCGGCTTTCCGAGCGGTTTCGATCTCCTCATCGGCCCACCCCCCTTCTGGGCCGATGAGGACGAGGAGCCGACGCGGGGGCACGTCAGACCATCGCGTGGCGATCTCGCGAAGTGATACCCCCTCGCGCTCCGCGCAAAAGAGCGCGGGGGCATGCACCCGTTCTAGCACATCGAGCACCCGCTGCGGCTCCTCGACCCGAACGAGGCGCGTCCGTCGGGATTGCTTCGCGGCCTCCAACGCGATGCGCCGCCATCGCTCGAGTCGCTGCGGCGAATACGCCCCAATGACCGCGTGGCGCGTCAGGAGGGGGATGATTCGATGCACGCCCAGCTCGGTCGCCTTCTGCACGACGAGATCGAACTTCTCGCCCTTGATGAGCGCTTGCGCGAGCGTCAGTTCAAGCGGCGATTCGACCGCTGGCGTCGTTCGCGCCCGGATGCCCACCGAGGCGCAGCGCCCTCGAGTCTCCAGCACAATGCCCTCGTATTCGACGCCCGTTCCGTCGAAGACGATGACGCGAGCTCCGGGCTTCAACCGGAGGACATGGCGCAGATGGTGCGACTCTCGCTCATCGAGTCGGATCACGCCCCCATCAATGGCTTCCGGAGGCGCATAGAACCGATGAAGGCTCATACCGCGCGATAATCGTTCGCCACTCCCCCCCTCGTTTGACCTCGAGGGGGCGAAAGGCCTTCGCCACGAGGGCTTCCCAGAACGATTCCTCGTCGCCATCGAGGAGCCCGGAGAGGACGAGAACGCCCCCCGGTTCAAGCCGCTGGGGGAACCGGGAGAGGAGGCCCGCGAGTGCATCGGCCGTGAGATTCGCGAGCACCATCTCGAAGCGTTCTTCGGGCAGATCGTCGAGCGCCCCACAGAATAACGCGATACGTTCGCCGACGCCGTTCCGCTCCATGTTCTCGCGGGCGACCGCACAAGCTTCGGGATCAATATCGAGCGCGACGACGCGCGCCTGGGGATGAAGACGAGCCGCTGCGATGGCGAGGATGCCGGTCCCGGTCCCCACGTCAAGTAGAGAGCGCCCTGTCCAATATTCCTCAAGCGCCAGCAGACACTGTTGCGTCGTCTCATGTGTGCCCGTGCCGAAGGCCATCCCTGGATCGATCATGATCAGGAGGCGATCTCCCGTCTCCTGCGGCCGATCCCATGACGGCGCGATGAGGAATCGCCGTCCGATGGGAAAAGGCTTGTACCCCTCTTTCCATCGGCTCGCCCAATCTTCGGCTGGGACGCGTTCGACGCGAACGTCAGCCACGCAGTCGTCCGCGAACCCGGCCTCTCCTACGGCGTGACGGATCTCGCTTGCCCACCACGCGACCTCCTGTGGCGCGTCGAAATAGGCGAGCACCTCCAAGCCCGAGTCCGCCTCGATGAAAGCGAGCCCGCGCGTGCCGGCACGCGAGAAGAGGGGGAACAGGATCTCACTCACGTCTTCCTTCAAGCGGATGCGCACGGCCCAGGACTCGTTCATGGCTTCCGAACGCCTCATCCCATCAAGAGGCGACGCAATTCCGGCTCCTGCTCCCGGGTGACCAAGGCGACGACCATATCGCCGACCTGCAAGCGCGTCTCTCCACGAGGGATGAGCGTCGTGCCCGCGCGCTCGATGGCGACGATGTTGCACTCGGGCGGGAAGGCGATGTCGCGCAAGGTCTTCCCAGCCACCGGACACCCCTCGCCGAGCACGTATTCGATGATCTGCGCTCGTCCACCATGCAGATTGAGGAGCGTGCGGATGGGGATCGTCGGCAACTCACGCTCAATGACCTGCTCGATGATGGCCGTCGAGCTGACGGTCGCATCCACACCAAGTTGCCGCATCACGGGTTCGTTCTTCGGATTGCTCACGCGCGCGATCGTCTTGGGAACGCGGAACATCCGTTTGGCGAGCTGACATGCGATCAGATTGTTCTCGTCATTGCCGGTGACGGCGACGAAGACGCGGGCGCGACCGGCACCGGCTTCTTCGAGGACGGGTCCCAGGGTCCCGTCGCCGATGATGATCGGGCACTCCAACTCCGTCCGCAGCCGCGCGGCATATACCACGTCGCGCTCGACGAGCGCCACCTCATGCCCGCTCCCGAGCAACGAGCGGACGAGATTAATCCCGACCTTTCCTGCGCCGATCACCAGGATGAACTTCGACTCGTCGGTTCGCGGCCGCGCCGGACGCGGCGCGCGCACAGGGGGGATTTCCGGTCGCGAGACCGGATGCGCCGCCAATTCCTCCACGCGCTGCATAATGGCCTCGACCGTGTAGAGCGTCGGACAGACGGTGATCAACTGTCCATCGTCGGTGACATCTCGATGGCTCGGCTCGTAGACGCGGGCGATGGCGCGCGGCACTTGAAAGATCAAGCGCGCGACTTGCGCCGCCATTAGGTTCACATTGTCCTCACGAGTGAGCGCGAGGAAAAGATCGGCGCGATCCACGCCCGCTTGGCGCTGCACGTCCACATCCGTGCCATCACCTTGCACCAACTTCACGTTGGGGAAATCCACGGCGCCGCGCAGCCGAACGGCCTCCTTGTCGATCAACGTCACTTCGTGACCGCGCTCCACAAGCTGCGCGACGGCACGACGTCCCACGCGTCCGTATCCGACAACGACGACCCGCATAGCCTTTCCTCCACCGTTCGCTCAAGAAGCGCGCTCATTTCACAACGGCCCAACTACCCTTCCGGGACCATGTCAATGATCACCTCGACGCCCGCACGGCGCAAGACCGTCTCGATCCCTCGGCCGAGGGAATCTCCGGTGGCGACGCGTCGCGGGTTCAACCCGATTACGACCAAGTCCACGTCATAATCGGCGACGACGCTCACGATCCCTCGCCCTACATCGCGATCTCGCCGCACGACGGGGATCGGCTTCAGATTATGGAGCTTCACCAGTTCAACGGCGCGCTCCAGGGCTTCGCGCGCTCGCCGCTCCTCCTGATCGAGCGGCGTGTTGAGGGGGAGCGACAGGGGGACCTCGATCACATAAGTCAGGATCAATTCGGCCTGCTGCTCCTGGCCGAGGCGGCACGCCAATTCCACAGCGCGATCGCTATATCCCGTCCCTTTCACAGGGACGAGGATGCGCTTGAGGGCGCTCACTCCACGATACGCGCGCGCCACCGCCGGCCCGATTGGCGCTGGCGGATGGAGCATCCACCACAGCATCCCCCCCAAGGAGGCCAGGAAGATCGCGGCCAACGTCACTCCGATGACCGAGACGTGAACTTCACCGCCCGACATTCGAGCGCTCTCCCCTTCTTCGACGAAGATGATACCCGATGAGGAAACGCAAGCGGTAGAGTCCAAACGCCACGAATCCCCCGCCCACGCCGAGTCCGATCGGCCCCCCTCCCAAGCGGATCACGCGAAAGAGGATAATCACCCCGAGGATCAAAAAGAGGAACGTATACACGATCTGCACAACGTCCGAAAACGAGAGCGATGACGCCCGCGACGACGGATCGCGCGATTCATTCCACGACGGTATCAGCGCCATGGCTGAGCCGCTTTCTCCAACGGTCACGCTCGGCGAGAGCGATGCGATACTGCTCCAAGAGATCGTATTCCTCGGCCGCCTCGAGCACCGCCATCTGCTCGCGCTCCCACGGGCGCAGTACGCTCCGAAAGATCGGGAGCCCCCTCCGCCGACGATACCATGCGTAGTAGAGGACGTTGAGGAGGACCCATAGCGGTCCCGCCACGGCCGCGATCTCATGCGTGAAGAGCACGATCACGAGAACCGCCGTGATCCCGACGAGTCCAATGACCCCCAAAACGGGAACGTAGACCGTCGTGCCCTCTCGCCGAATCGAGATGTTGAACGGCATGCGATAAGGGCGTGGCGTATACGGATCGGTGAAGCGCAGCCGGATGAGCGAGACCATGACGAGCGTGTAGCCGAGCGTCGCGCCGAAGGCATACATGTTGGCCAGCGTATCAATGGCGCTCTCGGTCAGGGAAGCCAGCACGACCTGGAGCGCGGCGATCGTCGAGAAGACGACGATCGTGCGCGCCGGCGTGCGATACCGCGGATGAACGTGCTCGAACCACGAGGAGATGGAGTCGTACCGACTCATCGAGAACGCCACGCGCGAGACGCTCATCACGCCGGAATTGGAGGAGAGCGTGAGGACGAGCACGGCGAGCGCAGCCGTCACATCTTCGGCCACGCGCCCGATCCATGGCAGATGCCCCGCCACGATCGCCACCGAGCGCCCGACGTTCCGCTCGTCGAGAAAGACCTCCCACCGCACCGTGCCAAGCGTCAGTACCGAGAGCGAGATGGCGAAGAGGAAGACCGTGAAGACCAACGCGATCGAAGTCCGAGGAACGATCGTGGCCGGACGCCGCGTCTCTTGCGCCGCCTGCGAGATGGATTCCAAGCCCACGAAGGAGATGATCGCCAGGGAGGCGCCATAGAGGAACTGACGCGGATGGAAATTCGCGAACGTCTCGCTCCACTGCGTCATGAGCAGCTCCGGCTTCCACGCGAAGATGAGCCCCATCGAGATGATGAGCGATTCCATGAGGATGATCAAAACGCCGATCAGCTCATTGAGCAGACTGGCCTGCCGCATTCCACGCACGTTCAACCACGCGAGGAAGGCGATGAGTAGAAGCGTCGTGAGCGCCAGACCAACTCGCACCCGCTCGAAAGGCCCAAGAGCGAACGTCACCTCGGCCAACCCTGGCACAAAATGCGAGAAATAGGTCACGGCGAAATATGCGAACAACGCCGTGCAGAGCGTGTAATCGAGCACGAGCGCGCTGCCGGCCACCAGGCTCCAAAAATCACCCAAGCCGCGGAGGGCGAAATACTGTCCTCCGCCCGCCACCGGATATGCCGAGGCCAATTCCGTGTACGCCAGGCCGACTAGGATGTAGACCGTCCCCGCGAGCAGGAAGGCCAACGGGGCTGCTCCTTCCGAGAAGGCGAAGACCAAGCCGAGCGCCACGAATGTATCGGCACCGACGTCGGCGAAGCCCCACATGTAGGAGCCCCAGACCGTGACATCCCGTCGAAGCTCCGCGATCGCCGTTCGTTCTTCCGCCATCGTCTCTCCCTCAGCACGAGCCTTGTCCTCGACAAAGGGGGGAAACCCCTGCGAAGAGCCACCTCCGATCACGGCTTGCGCGGACTCGCGCCCAAGGAGCGCGCCAGCTCGCGCGCTTCCGCATTGTTCGGATCGAGGGCCAGAGCCCGTTCCACGCTCAAGCGCGCGCGCTCGCGTTCCCCCACGGCCAAATAAATGCGCGCGAGTAACAGATGCGCAGGCGCCCATTGCGGATTCCAAAACGCGGCCGCGTGCGCGGCATCGGCGGCCTCGCGCCAATTCCCGCGTCGAAAGTAGAGACGCGCTTTCAGAAGATGGGCCTCTGCTAAATCCGGAGCCCTCTTCAATACGCCCTCCAAGATCGCCAGCGCCTCGTCCTCCCGACCGACGTCCGCAAGAGCTTCCGCCTCATGCACGGCTTCGGACGGTCGCATCACCGGGACGCGCGCCCCGAAGTGCCGAGCAGCGCTCTCGCGACGCCGCAAGATGCGCATCTTGAGCCGTGGAGAGATCGGCGGATCGGCGACCTTCTCCCACTCGGCGAACTGCGGGAGATACCGCTGCGCGATCGTCAGCGCCCCTTGGGCTTCGTCCTCTCGTCCCAAGCGCTGCAAGCTCTTCCCAAGGAGATAGTGCGCCTCTCCATCGGTCGCCCGCCGCCGCACGACCTGCCGCAACGCCACGATGGCGTTCTCAAAATCCCCGCGCTTCCATAACGCGTAGCCGTAGTTGAAACGAATATCCGGATCGGCCTCGGATCGTTCGAGCGCTCGCGAGAAGTCGCTCGTCGCCGCGTCCACCTGCCCCATGCGCAGTTCGGCGACCGCCAAGTTATTGAAGACCTCCGCCAGTGGCCACGCGCGCCCAAGCGCCCGATAGATGTCAAGCGCGCGCTCCCACTCCCCCTGCTGGAGGGCGCAAATCCCCAAGTAAAATTGTGCCTCCTGGTGCGCTGAGGACTCGGGGCCAAGGCGACGAAGAGCGGGCACCGCCTCGGCACACCGCCTCTGCTGCACATACGTTCGCCCCAGCTCCAAAAGCAACGGGGCATAGACCTTTCCCTGAGCCGCTTGCTCCGCACGACGAAGAAGCTGAAGCGCGACCTCAGGATCCGCCGCCATCCGCGCCTTCGCAAAAAACTCCAACACGCTCACGGGCAGCATCGTGGCACGTTGCATCGCGCCCTGCCGCGCAGCAGCCGAAAAACGCCCGCCGAGTAGCTCGCCGACGAGCGTCCCTAAAAGCGAGGGCAAGTCTCGAAGCGGAGCCCCCAACGTCAATTCATTCGTCAGCAGTCGAGCCTCCAACACGTGGATCACGCGCGCAGTGAGCGCGAGACGTTCCTGTCCCTTCGGCCCGCTCACCTGATACGTCCCCACCAGAAGTCGTTCGGCGCCAAGCTGCTCGGCGACCAGGAGCGCCGAGGCGCGTGTCAGGATCAGCCCTTCGGGTAACCGAAGTTGCTCATAAACCGCCCGCCGGTCGTCGGGCGAGATGACCGGCTCTCCCATCTGCGTCAGTAGGTCGGAGAGAAAAAGGGCACAAGCTTCCCCCACCCAGTGATAATCGGCCTCACGGGTCTTATTTTCAAACGGCAAGACGAGGATCGGCGCCCTCTCCTGCGCCTGGACGAGCGCCCCGAACACAAAGAGCGCGGCAGCCACGACGAAGCCCCGCGCCATTCCCTTCGATCTCGCTCTTTCGGCCATATAAACAAATGGTGAGCCGTGCAGGAATCGAACCTGCGACCCTCGGGTTAAAAGCCCGATGCTCTACCGACTGAGCTAACGGCCCACACCACGATCGAGGTGTGTAAGGATAGCACGCTTCATCCCCCTCCGTCCAGAAGCGAGGGAGCCAGCGCGCGAGCGAAGGCATGAGCGAGAGTCCCCGCGGCATTCTCCTCATGCCATGTGCGGCTTGGAGTCATGGCGAGCTGCGGTTGACAGATGGGCAGTGAGGCTTTAGCATTGGGTGTTTTTCGGCGCGTTGTCCGGGAGTACGGAAGTCACCGCCGAGCGAATTTGGAGAAAGGGGGATTTATGGCCAAACGGATCATTCATGGGGAGCATTCCCGTCAGGCCCTGCTGCGGGGGATCAACAAGTTGGCCGATGCGGTGAAGATCACGCTCGGGCCGCGAGGTCGGAACGTCATCCTAGAGAAGCGCTACGGCTCGCCGACGATCACCAAAGACGGCGTGACCGTCGCCAAAGAGATCGAGCTTGGGGATGCTGTGGAGAACGTGGGCGCGCAGATGGTGCGCGAGGTCGCGGCGAAGACGTCAGAAGTGGCTGGCGATGGGACGACGACGGCGACGATCCTGGCCCAGGCGATCTTTCGCGAAGGCGTGAAGAACGTCGCCGCTGGCGCCAATCCGATGGCCTTGAAACGCGGAATCGAGCGAGCCGTCGAGCGCGCCGTCGAGGAGATCCGACGCTTGGCCCGTCCCGTCAAAGGGGAAGCAATCGCCGCCGTGGGGACGATCTCGGCAAACGGGGATGCGACCATCGGCCGCCTCATCGCCGAAGCCATGGAGCGCGTGGGAAAAGACGGCGTCATCACCGTCGAAGAATCCCGTACGATCGAGACGACGCTTGAGGTCGTCGAAGGCTTGCAGTTCGATCGTGGATTCCTCTCGCCCTATTTCATCACGGATCCGGAGCGCATGGAATGCGTCCTCACGGACGTGGCCATCCTCATTCACGAGAAGCGGATCAGTTCGGTGAAGGATTTGCTCCCGCTTCTAGAGCAGATCGCGCGAGCGGGACGGCCGTTGCTCATTATCGCCGAGGATGTGGAGGCCGAGGCGTTGGCGACGCTCGTCGTCAATCGGCTGCGCGGCACGTTGCAGGTGTGCGCCGTGCGCGCTCCGGGGTTCGGCGAACGACGGAAAGCGATGCTCGAGGACATCGCCATCTTGACCGGAGGACGCCTCATCGCAGAGGAACTGGGCATTCGGTTGGAGAATGTGACGCTCAAAGAGCTTGGTCGCGCCAAGCGCGTGGTCGTGGAGAAGGACGCGACGACGATCATCGAGGGCTTGGGAAAGAAGAGCGAGATCGAGGCTCGCATTCGGCAGCTGCGCGCGCAGATCGAGGAGGCGACCTCCGACTACGATCGCGAGAAGCTGCAGGAGCGATTGGCCAAGCTCGCCGGTGGTGTGGCCATCATCAAAGTCGGAGCGCCGACCGAGACCGAGCTGAAGGAGAAAAAGGCGCGCGTCGAGGACGCGCTGCACGCGACGCGCGCGGCGATCGAAGAGGGAATCGTGCCGGGCGGCGGTGTCGTGTTCATCCGTGCCCTCAAGGCTCTGGAAACACTGCGGCTCGAAGATCCGGACGAGCAGACGGGCGTCACCATCGTCAAACGCGCTCTCGAAGAACCGTTGCGTCAAATCGCCTCCAACACCGGCCTGGAAGGCGCCGTCGTCGTCGAGCGAGTGAAGGCCGAGCGCAACGAGCACTTCGGCTTCAACGCCGAGACGGAGCAGTTCGAGGACCTCGTCAAGGCTGGCATCATTGATCCGGCTAAAGTCAGCCGCGTCGCCCTGCAAAACGCTTCGTCCATCGCGTCGTTGCTCATCACGACCGAGGCGCTCGTGACGGAGATCAAGGAAGAAGCGGAAGAGCCCTCTGCACCATCCATGGAATTCTGAACGCCTGCTCGCTGAGGAGGAATCTGGCGGACGTCAGCGCCTACCGGTGAAAGAGCCGTTCGATCTCCCGAAGCGTGAACCTCACTACGACCGGTCGCCCATGCGGACAGCTCATGGGGAAAGAGGCGCGGAACAGTTCGTCCACGAGCCAGCGCATCATCGTCTCGGTCAGCGGAGTATTGATCTTCACGGCGGCGCGACAGGCGAGGCTCGCTGCCAGACGGTCGCGCAAGCGCTCGGGCGAGGAGCGTCGCTCTTGATCGGCGACTTCCAAAAGCTCCAAGACGAGAGGACGAGCCTCCGAGAGGGGGACATCAGCCGGAAGCGCCGTGAGCGCGAGCGCGCGACCCGAGAACTCTCCGACTTCGATCCCCAACCGCGCCAGGCTCTCCCGCGCGCTCTCGAAGGCGGCGTGCTGCGCGGGCGTCAGCTCGATGATCTCCGGCACCAGGAGCGGCTGTGCGGGCAACGCCTCGCGAGCGAGCTGCTCCCGAAATCGCTCGAAGAGGATGCGCTCGTGCGCGGCATGTTGATCGATGAGCAATAGCTCCCGATCCGTCGCCGCGAGGATGAAACTCTGGCGGAACTGACCGAGGAGGCGAATCCGCTCGGCCGTCTCTTCTTCGGCCATGGCATCGAGCGAGGGACGCGCCAAGCACTGCGGGCTGATCGGCGGGCGCGCTCGGGAAGCTTCCGGCGACGCGACCTCCGATGGAACAACGGTCGGCTTCGCCTCGGGCGCTCTCGTCGCTGAGAACGCAAGATCGAGCGAGGGCTGGCGCAATGTCGAAGAGGCAATCGGCGCCTGAAGACGAAACGCTTCGCGCGCGAGCGTCCGCTCAGAGGACGCTCGAGGCTGATCTTCGACGGGTCGCTTCACCTCCAGGATGGGCCGCCCCTGTTGCAGGGCTCGTCGCACGGCCTCGATGATCGCCGCTTGCACCTGAGCCGGACGTCGGAAGCGCACCTCGATCTTCGCCGGATGCACGTTCACGTCCACGTCTGAAGGAGATAGCTCGACGAACAGAATCGCCGCCGGATGCGTGCCTGAGGGGAGGAGCGTCCGGTAGCTCTCGCTGAGCGCTTGCGCCAAGACGCGATCTCGCACGTAGCGACCATTGACGAAGAAATACTGCGCCTCGCGCGTGGTCCGCCCCCAATTCGGCTTAGAGGCGAACCCATAGACCCGCACGCCCTCGCCGACGTGCTCCAGTTCGACCACACTCGCGAGGAAGTCCGCGCCGAAGACCTGATAGGCGCGTTCCCGCAGCGTCTCCACAGCCGCGACGTCCAGCAGCGCCCGCCCTCCGTGGTGCAGTCGAAAGGCCACGCGCGGATAGCAGAGCGCGTAGTGCGTCACCAGGTTGGTGATGTGGAACAATTCGGTCGTATCGCTTTTGAGGAATTTGCGGCGCGCCGGGACATTATAGAAGAGATCGCGCACGTGCACATCGGTCCCTCCAGCCCACGCGCATTCGCGCACATCCTTGATCTTCCCCCCCTCGATCTCGACCTCCGTCCCCACCAGATCCGCTGCCGTCTTCGTCCGCAAGAGGACGCGCGCCACCGCAGCGATCGAAGGCAGGGCCTCGCCGCGAAACCCAAGGGTCACGATGTGCGCCAGGTCTTCGACCGAAGCGATCTTACTCGTGGCATGTCGCTCGAAAGCCAGCAGGGCATCGTCGCGCGTCATCCCCTCGCCGTCATCGGTGACGCGCACGAGCTTCTTCCCTCCAAGCTCCACCTCGATCCGAATCTGTCGGCTCCCGGCATCCAGTGCGTTCTCGATGAGCTCTTTCACGACCGATGCCGGACGCTCGACGACTTCTCCGGCGGCGATCTTACTCGCCAGAAGGTCCGGGAGGATGCGAATCTTCCCCATGCGGTGTCCTGCTCATTCGCCCCGCCTCGGCTTGAGGACGAGGCCCAATTCGTCCAACTGCTCGGGAGAGACTTCGCTCGGGCATTCGAGCATGAGATCCGTCGCGCTCGCCGTCTTCGGGAACGCGATCACCTCCCGAATGGACGTCTCGCCCGCAAGCAGCATGAGCAATCGATCGAAGCCCAACGCGATGCCGCCATGCGGCGGTGCTCCGTATTCGAACGCGTCGAGCAGGAAGCCGAACTTGCGCCGCGCTTCCTCCTCGTCGAGTCCGATCACGCGGAAGACGCGCTGTTGAATGTCCCGCCGATGGATGCGGATGGATCCTCCTCCGATTTCCACGCCGTTCAGGACGAGATCGTAAGCTTTGGCGCGCACGGAGGCCGGATCCGTCTCCAACCGATCCACATCTTCGTCACGGGGAGACGTGAAGGGATGGTGGACGGCGCTCCACCGATGCTCGTGCGGATCCCATTCGAACATGGGGAAGTCCGTGATCCAGACGAATCGAAATTGCGTTCCGTCGGCCCAGCCTTCGCGCCGCGCGATCTCCGTGCGCAGCAGGCCGAGCGCTTCGTTCACCATGACGCGCGGTCCCGCGGCGATGAGCACCAGATCGCCCCGATCCGCTCCAGTCGCGCGCGCGAGCGCTTCCACCCGCGCGGGTCCGAGTGCTTTCACGAGCACGGACGTCACCTCGCCATCCCCCAGCTTGACCCACGTCAATCCCGAGAGTCCCCCGCGTCGAGCGATCTCGGCCAACTCGTCCAACTGCTTCCGCGAATACTTCGCTCCCCCCGTGACGGCGATCCCCTTGATGACTCCCCCATCCTCGAGCGCCCGCCTGTAGGGCGCGAACTCGACGTCGCGCAGCCACGAGCTGAGGTCCACAAGCTCCATCCCGAAGCGCAGGTCCGGCTTATCCGTCCCGTAGCGCTCGACCGCCTCCACAAAGGAGAGGCGCGGAAACGGTCGGACGATCTCTCGTCCCACGAGCCGGCACAACTCTTCCATGAGCGGCTCGATGAGGGCGAAGACTGCCTCGGGCGTGGCGAAGGACATCTCCACGTCAATCTGCGTGAATTCCGGTTGCCGATCTGCGCGCAAATCCTCATCGCGAAAGCAGCGCACGATCTGAAAGTACCGATCGAAGCCCGCCACCATGAGGAGTTGCTTGAAGAGCTGAGGCGACTGCGGCAAGGCGTAGAATTTCCCCGGATGCAATCGGCTTGGGACGATGAAGTCGCGCGCGCCCTCCGGCGTGGACTTAATGAGCATCGGCGTCTCGATCTCCAAGAATCCTTGCCGATCGAAATATTGGCGCGTCACCAAGGCCGCGCGATGCCGGAGGATGAGGTTGCGCTGCAGGCGAGATCGGCGCAGGTCGAGATAGCGATACCGCAAGCGCACGTCTTCCGAAGGCAAGCTGCCGCGCTCGTCCTCGATGGGGAAAGGCGGCGTCTTCGAGGGATTGAGGACGAGCACGCGTTCGGCCACGACCTCGATCTCTCCCGTCTCGATCTTCGGATTGACCGTCTCCGGCGCTCGGCGTACGACCGTCCCGATGACGGCGAGGACGTACTCATTGCGCACGTGTTTGGCCACGGCATGCGCTTCGGGAGCCCGCTGCTCGTCGCACACGATCTGCGTGATCCCGTAGCGATCGCGAAGATCAAGGAACGTCAGAGGGCCGAGATCGCGCCGCCGATGCACCCATCCCATGAGGACGACGCGTTGCCCGGCATGCTCCGGACGCAACTCACCACAGGTGTGCGTCCGCATGAGCGGCTGTTGGCGTTCCCCCTCACCGACTCTCGTCTTCGAGTCTTCCGACCGCGTCGCGCCCATTCGATGCCGCTCCCGAAGGGACGCCTTCCTTCATCCCCGTCCGCTCGCGGAGAGCTCCCGCGAGGTCACGAGCCGCCGCAGGAGAGCTTCCTCCGAAAGCGCCTCTTGCTCGCCCGTCCGCATATCGCGAAGCGTATAGCGTCCGGCGGCCAATTCGTCTTCGCCGATCAAGAGCGCATAGCGCGCCTTCGCCCGATCGGCCTGCGCCATAAGTCGCCGCAGCTTCCGCTCCTCGAAATCGTAGATCACGACCAGGCCAGCGCGCCGCAGCCGCCGAGCCACGCGGAATGCTTCCTGACGCGCCGCCTCCCCCAGATAGGCGATGTACAAGTCCGGCGCATCATCGACGATGGCGGCATCTTCGGGCAATGCCAGGAGCAATCGCTCCACGCCCAGAGCGAACCCGATTCCTTTGGCCGGCGGCCCACCGAGCAGCTCCGAGAGCCCGTCGTATCGTCCGCCACCTGCGATGGCGTTCTGCGCGCCCAGTCGCGCGCTGGTGATCTCAAAGGCCGTGCGCGTGTAGTAGTCGAGTCCGCGCACGAGCCGTCGCGCGATTTGATAGGCGATCCCCCGCGCCTCCAGATGCCGACGCAGGGCTTCAAAATGTGCCGCACAGGCTTCGCAGAGGTGATCGAGAAGCGCCGGCGCTCGCTCGATGAACGGTTGATCCTCCTCCACCTTACAATCGAGAATTCGCAAGGGATTCGTCTCGTACCGCCGCTGACAATTCTCGCACATGCGAGAGATCACTCCGGCAAGAGTCTCTTTCAAGCGTCGCACGTACGCCGGACGACACTGCGAGCATCCGACCGAATTGATGAAGAGCGCACGCTCGAGGACGCCGAGACGGTCCAGATATTCCTCCACCATCTCGATCAGCTCGGCGTCAATAGCCGGATCGTCATTCTGCCCGATCGCCTCCGCCCCGATCTGATGGAACTGTCGAAATCGTCCCTTTTGCGGCCGCTCATAGCGAAAATGCGGCCCGAGATAGAAGAGCTTCACCACACTCCCCCACGTCCACATCTTGTGCTGAATGTAGGCGCGGACGACCGAGGCCGTGCTCTCCGGACGCAGACTCAAGCTCTCGCCACCGCGATCCGTGAAGGTGTACATCTCCTTGGCGACGATGTCCGTCTCCTCGCCGACGCTGCGGGCGAAGAGTTCCGTGCGCTCAAAGATCGGCGTTCGGATCTCGCGATACCCGTAACAGCGGAAGACAGTGCGCGCCGTCTCCTCTAGAAGGCGCCAGCGCGGCACCTCATCCGGGAGGATGTCGAACGTCCCTCGAACCGTTTGGATCATCCCATCGCCCTCACCCGCTCGGCGAGATACTGATCCTTCAATTCCCGATACCCTCGCCATCCCCCCTCAATCCGGTGCAGCTCTTCCTCAGTCAGCTCGCGTACAATCCGCGCCGGAACGCCCACCACGAGTGACCTCGGGGGCACTCGCATCCCCTCGCGAACGACGGCTCCAGCCGCGACGAGCGAACGCTCCCCGATGACGGCGCCATCCAGGAGAATTGCCCCCATCCCGATCAGGCACTCGTCGCCAATCGTGCATCCATGAACGATCGCCCGATGCCCGATGGTGACCCGATTGCCGATGAGCGCGGGGAATCGCCCACCCGTCACATGCACCACCACCCCATCCTGAATGTTCGTATCTCGCCCGATGCGAATGAAGTGCACGTCGGCGCGCACCACCGCATGGAACCAAATCGAAGAGTGCTCCCCGATCTCCACATCCCCGACGACGACCGCCGTCTCCTCCACGAAGGCCGTCTCGGCGATCCTGGGCCAGACGCCGCGAAATGGCCGGATCATCATTCGCCCCTCATGCCCTACGAGCGTCTCATCTCAGAACCCGTAAAGCTACCACACGATTTCTCCCCCTGGCAAGAAAGGGCGAAGAGCCAGTCGCACGAGCAATGGGCGCGCCGCGCTTGCGCGGATGCCCTCCTTCGCCACAAGAGGCGCTCACCGCCCAAAGGTGAACACGATGCCCGCCGACAGCCGCGCGTTGTTCTGCGTCTCACCACCGAAACGGGTGAAGAGATAATCAGCCTGCAACAATCGGAGTGCGAAGCGCTCGCCAACGGGGACGTCGAACCCTCCGCCCAAGATCATCCCAAACGCCGAGAGCGAACCGCCATCTCCAAGTCGCGCGCCGCCGAACAAAAAATGGGTGAAAGCCGTGACCGTATCCCGCAAGGAGAAGCGCGGGCCGATCGTGTAGGAGTAGAGCGACAGACCCGAGCGATAGTGACCGCTCACATCGGCGGCGATCCCAAACCAGGAATTCACGTTCCCGGCGATCGAAAAATTCCACCCGTGAGAGTTGACGGCTTCCGCCAACCGCGCATACGAATAGCCCGTGAAAATTTCGATTCGCGGGGCTTCCTGCGCGAATCCCGCCTTCGCCCCACACAAGACAAGACCAAGGATGACGATGCCAACGCTCTTTCGCATATCGCCTCCTTTTTTCTCCCCCCCCACGCCCCCACGGCATCACACGACATCCCTCACCACGAAAAAAGTCCCGCTTGGAGAGACGAGAGCTCCAGCGAGCGCACGGCCTCCCATCACTCCGCCGCGCTTCCCACGAGAGCGGACGCGGGCTCCTGCACTTCGCCACGCCGTGCGGGCGTCGGTAGAGGGCGACGCACGTAGAAACTCAAGACGTTCTCCCCCTGTCGCACCTGCCGCACGCGCTCCAACTCTCCATACCGTGGTTCCAGAGCGCGCTTAGCATGATGCATGACGATGAGCATTCCATCGGGCGCGAGCATCTGTGGCGTGCGGGCGATGTATTCGAGCACGGAGTCGTAGAGCGCCGAGGCATACGGCGGGTCGAAGAAGATCACATCGAAGACATCCCCACGCTCTCGGAATCGCCTCAGAGCGCGAACGGCATCCTGTTGGAGAATCTCAATGCCGTCGCTGATGCCACAGGCGGTGAGATTCCGCCAGAGCACCGCAATGACTGCAGGTGAGCGTTCGACGAACGTGACCCAACGTGCCCCACGGCTGAGCGCTTCGATCCCCACTGATCCCGTCCCCGCGCAGAGATCGAGAAACCGCGCGCCCATGAGCCGAGGCCGAAGGATATTGAAGAGCGATTCCCGCAAACGATCGGGAGTTGGCCGAACAGCCCGTCCCGAGAGGCTTCTCAAGCGCCGCCCTTTATACAGACCTGCGAGCACACGCACGAGATCATCTTATCGTGACTCGAGCAGGAAAGACAACAGTCCCCCATACGGAGAGCGGCACTTGCATACGGAGAAGCCCCCTCTCACGAACGTGAAGGATGCCCCGAGGTCGCGTCTCCTACGCTGGTGGCCGCGACAACAACAGAACCAACAGGATCAAGGAAAACACCAGCACTAGGATCAGCGCAAGCGTTATCGGATCAATTTGCCCCCTTTCACGCATGTCTCTTCCCCTCCTCATCCGTGAACGGAGCAATCAGGCCTGTAAAAAAAACATCCCCTGTGGTTCGCCAGAACGACGTCACAGGGGACTTTCAAGACGTCCAAGCCAAGACGGATTATGGAGTGGTTCCGCCCCCTAGAAGCAGGAACAGGAACAGGAACAGGATCACAAACGCCATGATCAACACGAGCGTCACCGTATCGATCTGCCCTCTTTCGCGCATATCATCTCTCCTCGATGTGATCGAAATTCAACATCGGCTTGGAGTATACAGATAGTCTTTGGCATTGTCAAGGGAAAAATTGACTCCTGCTGTGTCCGCGGAAACAGCGGTCGAGATCGTCCCGATCAACCGGTGTGCACCTCGCCTTGGGAATTCTCCCGGCAGTCGCTATAATGCGAAACGATGCGAGAAGCGCTTCTTGGACGAACGCGAGAGGAGCTGAAAGAGCTGCTACGAGCGCGCGATCCGAAGCCGTATCGCGCGCATCAGCTCTTTGAGGCGCTCCATCGGCGTCGGATCGTTGACCTCCGGGCGGCAACCGATCTTCCGCTCCCCCTGCGGGAACGCCTTGCGGCCGAATACGTTATCACGGATGTGGAGGTCGCCGACGTCTTCCAAGCAGGCGATGGGACGCGACGATATCTGCTGCGCTTGAGCGATGGGGTGCACATCGAAGCGGTATGGATCCCTGAGCCCTATGCCGATACGATCTGCCTTTCCACACAAGCCGGCTGTCCGCTCTCTTGCCAATTTTGCATGACGGCTCGTCTGGGGTTGCGGCGAAACCTCGACGCTGGGGAGATCCTCGCCCAAGTCTGGCTCATTCTCAACGACCTCTATGGCCCGGACGTGAAGCCGGAGCGAGGGCTCAATCTCGTCCTCATGGGGATGGGCGAGCCGCTTCTGAACTATGAGAACGTGATGAAGGCGATCCGCCTCTTCTGCGACTCACGGGGGATGAACATCTCCCAGCGGCGGATCACGCTCTCGACGGCTGGCGTCGTCCCGCGGATTCGCCAACTCGCCACAGAGCCCACTCGGCCGGAACTGGCCATTTCGCTCTCGGCGACGACGAACGCGCTTCGGGATCAGCTCATGCCGATTAATCGGCGATGGCCTCTTGAGGAACTTCTGGCCGCCTGTCGCGCGTATCCGCTCCGAAGGAACGAGTGGATCTCCTTCGAGTATGTGATGCTCGATGGAATCAACGACGGCGAAGAAGATGCGCGACGGCTCGTCCGGTTGCTGCGCGGGATTCGGGCGAAGGTGAATCTAATCCCATACAATCCTGCGCCCGAATTGCCCTTCGCCTCATCGCCCGAGTCGCGCATCCTACGCTTTCAACAACTCCTGCGTGCGGCGGGAATTCCCACGTTCATCCGCCGACCCCGAGGTCGGGAGATCGCTGCCGCTTGCGGGCAACTGGCCGCTCGCCAACGAGAGGACCTCGCTGCGCTTCTCACGTCTTCATAAGCCACTCCGCCACATCCGGCACGAACGGAGTTCGATTCCGTTCAACGGGTCTCCTTGGCGTCGCGCTCGCGGAGCCTCCGGATGAGCTTCTCAAGGAGCCCTCCGAAATCTCCATTCGAGAGGACGACGACGACATCGCCCGGCAGGAGCATCTCGTCGAGAGCGCTCACGATCTCCCCCACCGATGAAAAGGCGTAGGCTGGGCGTCCGCGCTCCCGAAGCGCGCGCGCCAGTTCCGGCGGCGAAAGCCGCGCCTCCTCCGAAACGACTTCCGGTCGAAACACCGGACCGATGACGGCGACATCGGCAGCCAAAAGCGCCTCCTCGAAAGCCGGCTGCATGATCCGAAGGCGCGATGTGCGCGATCGCGGCTCGAAGACGGCGATGAGTCGCCGATTGGGATACCGCTGTCGCAGGGCCTCCAGGGTGACGCGCACGGCCGTCGGATGATGGGCGAAATCGTCAACGACCGTGACCCCCGCGATCTCCGCCCTCACCTCCATGCGACGCCGGACGCTGCGGAAACTCGCCAGCGCGCACGCGATCGCTCCACGCTCGATGCCAAGCATGGTGGCGGCCGCGATGACGGCTAGACAGTTGCGCACGTTGAATTCCCCCACCAAGGGGGTGAAGAACTCCCCCACGGAGACGCCGCGATGTCGCACTTCAAACGTCGTCCCACCTTCGGTGACGCGAATCCCGACGGCGCGCCATTCGGCCTCCGCCATCAGGCCAAACGAATGGACAGGACACCACGCGCCGGCGACGACCTCGCGCACAACCAGCGAATCGAAATCGGCGATCACGCGCCCGCGCCTGGGGACGATGTTGATCAAGCGCCGAAAGGCCGTCTTCACCGCCTCCAGATCGGGATAGATGTCGGCATGGTCGAACTCGATGGCGTTCACGATCACCGTGTCCGGCAGATAATGCATGAACTTCGGCCCCTTGTCGAAGAAGGCGCTGTCGTATTCGTCCCCCTCGATGACGAAGTATGCGCTCTCGCTCCACCGAAAATTCGTCCCGAAATTCTCCGCAATCCCACCGATCAGGAAGCTCGGGCGCTGCCCCCCCTGTTCGAGCGCCCACGCCATGAGCGAGGTCGTCGTCGTCTTGCCGTGTGTCCCTGCGATCACGACCGAATGCCGACCGCGAATGAACTCCTCCTTGAGGACCTCAGGCAAAGAGACGTAATGCAATTTCGCATCGAGCACGTATTCGATCTCCGGATTCCCCCGTGAGAGAGCGTTTCCGATGACGACGCGATCCGGATGCGGCTGCAAGTTCTCCGGCCGATACCCCCGAGCGACCGGAATGCCCAAGCGGTCGAGCAGCTCCGACATCGGGGGGTAGATCTCCTGATCTGATCCCGTGACCCGGTATCCCTTAGCCAGCAAGAGCCCAGCCAGTCCGGCCATCGCCGTCCCGCCGATTCCGATGAGATGAAAGTGCCGCCCCGACATAGGGCCCCAATGCTATCGCTCGCCCTCGAATCCGTCAATCCGGCTCCGCCGGATACCCCTCTTCGACGCAGAGGAAGGGAGACAACGCGCGGAGCTTTCGCGCGCTCACACCGCGCAGAATCAGCAATTCCTCCACGTGGCGGAACGACCCGTGCCGCTCGCGATAGCGCACGATCTCCTGCGCCAGGACGGGGCCGATGCCGGGGACGGCCTCCAGCTCTTCTGGCGTCGCCCGATTCAGGTCGACTTTCCCCGGCGTGCATCGGTCTTCGATCAGCACGTGGTGTTGCAAAATCGCGCGCTTTTCTCTCCAGGAGAGGAAGTGCAACCCGACGAGCGCGAGCGCAACAGATAGAACGAGTGCACCGACGCCCTTGAGCCCCCTCTCAACGAGCTCCCACCACGAGCCTTCACCAATGAGCGTCCGGGCCCGCCTTTGAAGCCTCATGGCCATGACGCTCCACGCATTCGCGATAAAGCGCTTCATACTCGCGCACCATCTCCTGGAAAGGCCTCACCGGACGAATGCCCTCCCGAAGGCGCGGCCAGTCCTCAGGCCGCTCGACGCTCCTCCTCAGGACGGCCGCCAGATCACGCGCATCCGCTCGTTCAAAGAGCCACCCGTTTCGCCCCGGTTCGATCACCCGCTCCATCTGCCCCAATCGCGCACCGATGACCGGACGCCCAGCCGCGAACGCCTCCAAAAGCACGAGCGGCCCCGTCTCCGGCCACCGTGACGGGATGACGAGCACATCTATGTGCGCGAGGACCTCCCCCAGTCGCTCCGGCGGGAACTCTCCGTGAAAGCGAATGCGCGGATCTCGATTCGCCAGCCGCAAAACGCGATCCCGAAATGCGGCATCCTCGAACGCGCCGAAAAGTTCCAGCGTCGCGCGCTGCCCAAGGTCGGCGAGTCGAAAAGCCCGGACAAGCAGGTCGACGCCCTTGGCATAATTCATCCGCCCGATATAGCCGAAGCGCACAGGTTCCCGCGGCACCCGCATCACCGGACCCCCCTCGGGCGGGACGATCGTCTGCTCGATGAGTCGCAGGCGAGGAAATCCAGCAGCGCGGAAGAGGTCGAAAGAGAACGGGCTCACGGCAACGAGAGCATCCGCGCGGTGAACGAGCGCGCGAAACCATGCGGGCCGCGCGTGAAGCGCCTCGACGGCATGCACCCAGAGCGAAGGGACGAAGCGGCGCCCCATCGGACTTCGGACGATTCGAACGAGTCCGCGCGCCAATAGTCGAGGCCAGAATCGGTTCTCACCGAAGAGCCGACGATATGCCCGACTCTCGAAGATCAAACAGGCCACGCATCCGGACACCGGCACGGCCCAATCCCCCGCACAAATCCGGTCATCCCAGGTCAGGAGCGTCGTCTTCCAGCAGATAGGCCAATAATCCGGAAGCGTCCACACCAATGGCACTCTCGCCCGATGCACGCTCTCGATGACCGAAGCCGAAAGGAACAATCCGTGCAGCACATGCACCAGATCAGGACGCTCCTCGACCCACAGCCGCGTGAGCGCTTCGCCAATCGCATCATCCCGATACGCAGCTCGAATCGGCGCCACCTTCCTCTCCCCTTCTCCCGCGACGCGCAGGATGGGGATCTCCCCATATGCCTCCCGAAGAAAGCGAATCGGACCCTCGGATCCAAGCGAACGCGTCGCGCAGAGGAGGAACACGTCATGCCCTCGCTCACGCAGTGCGCGGGCCAAGTGCGCGGCCAGCGTCTCGACGCCTCCGACGCCCTCGGGGAAGAACCGATGAACGACCAAGGCGATCTTCATCTTCGCGCTCCTTGCCCCCTAATGGTAGCATGTGGCGGGGCGATTCTCTTGCCCCTTGGGTTGCCGAAGGGCCACCTTTGACAAAGGCCAGCACGCTCACTACACTGAATATTTTTCGCACGATGCGCTTCTTCGGAGAAGAGCAACGATGCGACTACTGATCGCCCTTTCGATGCGAAGTCGGAAGCTCCACTTCTATCTGGAACGGACGTCTGTCGCAGCTGTGCGCGCAACTAGCAGCGTTCCCGTCCTCGCCCTCTTGCTCTCGGACCGCGACGTTCTCTTCGCGCTGATGAAGCGCTGCGCTGGTCTTCTTCTGAGCGGGAGTCGAAGCGACGTGGATCCGCGCCGATCTGAGCGGCCTTCGCATTCGCGACTCGGACCGGTCCCATGGGAACGCAATGAGACCGATGGGGTGCTTCTAGAAGCAGCAGAGGCACGTCGGCTACCGGCGCTCGCCATCGGTTCCAGGATGCAAAGGTTCCACGTCTTTCGCAGGAGCACACTCGATCAGGACATCGCCTCGGAGCCGGTGAATGCTCTTCGACACGAGCAAGACGCGCCCGGAGATTGGCCCGCGCATCGCATGCGCGTCAAGGACGTCACGATCCTCGCGCGTTTGGCCGGAGGAACGGTGGCGGAGGTCAACAACGTCCCCCCTCAGGCCGTGAAAGCCGTGGGACGCGATCTGCGGCCGATCGCCTCAAGCGAAGACGGGATCACTGAAACGCTGCTGCAAGAGGATCCGTTCATCCTCGGCGCCAAGCGGCATCCCGGAACCACGTTCGCTTCGGATGCGTTCTCTCAAGCGATCTTCGCACAGTTCCCACAGAAAGCGGAGAAGGGATGCGATTGCCCGTGGAGGCAAGTATGAGGGGAGAAGGGAGACGCGCCCTTCTGGTTCTCGGGTTCGGTCACTTCGTCAACGATCTGCACACGAGTACCCTGTATCCGCTACTGCCGCTGATCGCCCGACGGCTGAATCTGAGCGAAGCTGAGGTCTTTTGGCTTGCGCCCATTTTGAACCTCACGTCTTCGCTCATGCAACCCGTGTACGGATTTCTCGCCGATCGGTACACGCGCCGCGCGTTCGCCGTTGTCGGACCGGCCATCGCTGGGTCGTTCATCTCTCTAATCGGGATGGCCACATCGTATGGGATGCTCTTGCTCTTTCTCATCCTCGGGGGGATAGGTAACGGCGCGTTTCATCCGCAAGGCGCAGCGCTGGTCGCCCGCGCCAACGAGCATCGGCGTCGTCTGGCGCTCTCAATGTTCTCCTCTTCGGGGACGCTGGGCTTCGCCCTCGGCCCCATGATCATCACGGCGATCGTCGCGGCGACGGATTTGATGCACACCTATCTCCTAATGCCGCTCGGATGGATGGCCGCTTTGCTCATCGCCCGATATGGCCCCAGAGAGGATCGGCGCCTCTCGGACACGCGAGAGGTGTTCGGGAACCTGACCTCGACGCTGCGAGGAATTTGGCGTCCGATGCTCTCCCTCTACCTCATCACCGTCTCGCGCTCGGCCACCTACGTGATGACCAACAGCTACATACCCTTTATCTTGGGGCATCGGGGATACAGCTTGCGGGAGACCGGGGGGCTTCTGACCGCATACCTGTTGGCCGGTGCCTGTGGGAGCTTCCTTGGAGGAGCCTTTGCCGAACGCTTCGGCGGCCGGTGGCTCACGCTCGGGACGGGAATACTCGTCCCTCTGTTTCTGGCGACGGCGGCGCTGACGACAGGCCTCCCGAGCGCGATTGCCCTCATCGCCGGGGGGTTCGCCCTCATGTCCGTCTTCCCGGTGAACGTCGCAACAGCTCAAGAGCTGGCTCCCGGAGAAACCTCTACGGTCTCCGCGCTGATGATGGGCTTCGCGTGGGGGATCGGCTCGATGTCTCCGGCGCTTTTTGAACCGCTCACGCGGACGTTCGGTTTCGAAAGCGTTCTCGCCGCGATGGCGGCGTTCCCGTTGGCGACGTCATTCCTCGCGCTCTGGATTCCCGAAGAGCGTGCACTCGTGTTGCGGCCGCGCGTGGCATCTCCTCGCTCAGCCGAGTGAGGATTACATCCAGTATGCGCGATCAAGGCTGCGGTACTGAATGGCTTCGGAGATGTGATGCGCTCGAATGAGCTCGCTCTCTTCGAGATCGGCGATCGTGCGGCTCACCTTCAGGATGCGATCGTAGGCGCGTGCCGAAAGCCCCAAACGGGAGACGGCGTGCTCCAGGAGGCGATGCGCCGACTCCTCCAGATGACAGTGCATGCGAATCAATCGGGGAGTCATCTGCGCATTGCAATAAATGCCTTCAGTCGCATATCGGCGCAATTGGAGCGCGCGCGCGCGGACCACGCGTTCCCGGATCGCCAGAGAGCTCTCGCCCGGCACCTCTTCGGCGAGTTCTCGGAACCGCAGCGCCGGGACTTCAAGGTGAATATCTATGCGATCCAGCAGCGGTCCGGAGATCTTCGAGACGTAGCGCTGGATCATCGCCGGGGTGCACGTACATTCGCGCACGCGCGAGCCCCAATATCCGCAGGGACAGGGATTCATCGCCGCCACGAGCATGAACCGCGCGGGGAAAGTCAGCGACATGGCAGCGCGCGAGATCGTCACCCGTCCGTCCTCGAGCGGCTGTCGAAGGACCTCGAGGACGTTTCGATCGAATTCGGGCAACTCGTCCAGAAAGAGGACGCCATTATGGGCGAGGCTGACTTCGCCCGGACGCGGGATAGCTCCCCCTCCGATGAGCCCAGCATCGCTGATCGTATGATGCGGCGCACGAAAGGGACGCAGCACGACGAGACCGCGCTCTCCAGTCAATCCGGCGACGCTGTGAATCTTGGTGACCTCGACGGCTTCTTCAAAGGTGAGCGGGGGGAGGATCGTCGGGATGCGCTTGGCGAGCATCGTCTTGCCGCTGCCAGGCGGACCGATCATCAAGATGTTGTGCCCTCCGGCACAGGCGACCTCGAGGGCGCGTTTGGCCGCCAGCTGCCCCTTCACTTCGCTGAAGTCAACAGGATAGCGATTGATGTCGGCTGAAAATTCCTGCGGAGAGAGGCGCACGGGAGTTACGGAGCGCCGTCCGGTGAGGGTCTCGACCAGCTCAGGGAGCGCGCTCACCGGATAGACTTCAACCCCTTCGACGATGGCCGCTTCGCGCGCATTCTCCGGCGGCAGAAACACCCGCCGGATTCCTTGCGCTCGCGCCGTCACGGCGATCGGCAAGGCACCGCGAACTGGTCGGACTCGACCATCCAGTGAAAGCTCTCCGACGAAGAGCGCATCTTCCAGGCTCACACCTTCCAAATATCCGTTCGCCCCGAGAATGCCCACCGCAATTGGCAGATCGAAGCTCGATCCCTCTTTCTTGATGTCTGCCGGCGCGAGATTCACCGTGACCCGATGGACGGGGAAGAAAAAGCCACAGTTTTGGATCGCCGCGCGAATCCGCTCGCGACTCTCTCGAACGGCGGCATCGGGCAGCCCCACCATGATGAACGCCGTCCCGGCTTGATCGCCCGCTCGCGGAGAGAGATCCACTTCGACCTCCACGAGATAGGCCTCAATGCCAAGCGTCGCCGCACTCAGGACCTTGAAGAGCATCCGTCGAGCAATCGGTAAGTGGGTAAAGAAAACAAGACGGCTCTCGCCAAGCACCCGAGGGAGCACTCGCCGAGAGCCGTCCCGCGCACCCTTACGACGTCTGCGCGGCCGCGCGCGCCACCTGAACGCGGATAGATTTGAGCACGCACTTGCCGCCAGACTCATCGCATCGGGTAGTCACCCGATCACCCGGCTTCACATCGCTCAGGGTGATCGGCCGACGCGCCTTCGTGATCCGAGCGTCCGGGGCGACCTCCAACGTCATCTCCTTCCCCGTCCGCTGCTTGATCACGATCTGATTCTTCGTCGTGTCCACCGACACGACCTCGCCCGAATGGGTCTTGAGCGCCGGTTGGGGTTTCGGCGCCGTCGGCGCCTGACCCGCTTTCTGTTCCTGAGCCAAAAGGGTGACCAGTGGAACGACCAGGGAAATAGCCATCGCCCAAACGATCCATCGCCGCATAGCTCCATCCCTCCTTACCTTGCGATTGGCTCGTGGTTTTCATTATAGCTCAGCGAACCAAGGCGTCAAGAGCAACTCGCTGGGGGAAAAAGACCGACCTTCGCGTGATCTTGAGGACCACGTCCCCACGATCCCGAGACCGGAATCCCACTCTTGAGGGCGCGCCGAGCCTCAACGTCGAGACGACGCCGCTCGCTCCGATTCGACCTGGAGCGAGTTCAGGAATTCCGCGTTCGTCTTCGTCTTCGCCAAGCGCTCCAACATGAGCTGCATGGCTTCGACCGGCGAGAGTGTGGCCAGGACGCGACGCAGGACAATGATGCGATTCAAGTCCTGAGGCGGGATCAGGAGTTCTTCTCGCCGCGTTCCCGATCGGTGGATGTCGATGGCCGGGAAGACACGCTTGTCCGCCAGCGCGCGATCCAGATGGATCTCCATGTTGCCCGTCCCCTTGAATTCCTCGAAGATGACCTGATCCATGCGCGATCCGGTGTCAATGAGCGCGGTCGCGATGATCGTCAGACTCCCCGCATCTTCGAGGTTGCGCGCGGCACCGAAGAAGCGCTTGGGCTTCTCCATGGCGCTGGCGTCAATCCCACCGGTCAGCGTCCGACCGCTCCGCTCCACGATGGAGTTGTGCGCCCGCGCCAGGCGGGTGATCGAGTCCAGCAAGATCACCACGTCGTTGCCGTATTCGACGAGCCGCTTGGCCTTCTCCAGGACCATCTCCGCCACGCGGGCGTGCCGCTCCGCCGGTTGATCGAACGTGGAGGCGACGATCTCGCCATGCACCTTGCGCTCCCAGTCAGTGACTTCTTCCGGACGCTCGTCAATCAGGAGGACGATCAGCTTCACCTCCGGATGGTTGCGGGTGATCGAATTGGCGATCGTCTGCAGGAGCATCGTCTTCCCCGTCCGCGGCGGAGCGACGATCAATCCGCGTTGCCCCTTGCCGATCGGCGTCAGCAGATCCATCACCCGCGCCGAGAGGTTGTCCGGCGTCGTCTCCAGACGGAACCGCTCCTCCGGGAACAACGGGACGAGCGTCTCAAACGGAGGCGTCTCTCGCCGCCTGTCCGGAGGTTCGCCATTGATCGTCTCCACGCGCACCAGCGCGAAATACCGCTCGTCATCGTGCGGGGGACGACAGAGCCCGCACACGACATCGCCGGTGCGCATCTTGAAGCGGCGAATCTGCGATTGCGCGACGTAGATGTCGTCCGGGCTCGGAATGTACCCGTTTTCGGGCGACAGCAGAAAGCCGTGCCCTTCCGGCAAGACTTCCAGGACGCCCTCGATCAGGATGAGATCGTTTTTCGTCATAGTCGGCTGTGATGAGGCATCGTGTCCGGTCTGAAACTCCTCCAGCTTCTCCCCCATAGCCTTCAACCCAAGAAGGACTTGAGCTTGGAACTGATTGCCGGATGTCGAAGCTTCGCCAACGCTCGAGCTTCAATCTGACGGACGCGCTCGCGCGTGACGCCCAGATGCTTGCCGATCTCCTCCAGCGTATATTCCTCCCCCTGCGGGTTCAGGCCGAATCGCATCCGAATGATCGTCTGCTCGCGGGGGGTGAGGACCTGGAGCGATTCCTCCGTTACACGCTTGAGATTATTCTGAATCGCCAACTCGATCGGGTTGTTGGAGCTCTTGTCCGGGATGAGATGGCCGAGCCGAACCTCCTCGTTCTCGAACATGGGCGTCTCCAGCGAGACCGGCCCCTGCGCAGCCTCCATGAGTTGTCGCAGCTTCTCAGTCGTGATCCCCACCTTCCGCGCGATCTCGGCCGGCGTCGGCTCGCGCCCCAGCTTCTCACTGAGCTCCCGCGTCACTTGCCGGACGCGTTCCAGTGTGTCCGTCACGTGCACGGGGAGCCGAATCGTCCGCGCCTTGTCCGAGATCGCCCGCCGAATCGCCTGCCGAATCCACCACACGGCATAAGTCGAGAACTTGTAGCCTCGGCGATAGTCGAACTTCTCCACCGCCTTCATCAAGCCGATGTTCCCCTCCTGGATGAGATCCAGCAACGGCAAGCCCAAGTGCGCGTATCGCTTGGCAAAAGCGATCACCAGACGGAGGTTCGCCTCCGTCAGTTCCTTCCGCGCCTGCTCGGACTGTTGCTCGCCGCGCATGATCTGCTCCAGCGTCCGCAGCGGGTCCTGTAACGCCACCCCATATCGCTCCTCTAGCTCCCTCACGCGTCGCCGGGCCGCCCGCACACGCGCGCGCAACTCGCTGTTGTCCTTGCGCCGACTCCGCGCCAGAGCATCTTCGGCTTGTTGCCGCTCTTCCCGAGCCCGCCGCAATTCCTCACACGCCTCCCGAATCTTGCCGATCAGTCGCTCCCGCACCGAAGGCGTGAGGTCCAACTCCCGAATCTTGCGCGAGAGCAAGATCCGCGCCTTCTGAAACTGCCGGAGGAGCCGCCGCCGACGCGCCCCCTCTTGGCGCAGCGCGCGGAGTTGCTCGGCCTGCTTCTGGCAGCGCCGATAGAGCTTCTTCACCTCATCCAAAATCTGCAGCACGCGCGCCTTCAACTGACGCAACCGTTCCTCGGACGATGCCTCCGCCTCCGTGTCCACAAGCTCCTCTAACTCGATCTCTCCCTTGCGGAGCCGCTCGCCCAAGGCCAGCAGTTCCAGGACGGCAATCGGCGAACGGGAGAGCGCCTTGCGCACCAAGCGCTGCCCGCGCTCGATGCGCTTGGCCAACATGACTTCCCCTTCCTGCGTCAACAGAGGCGTCGAAGCGATCTCCCGGAAATAGGTCCGAATGGCATCAACCGCTTCGACCTCTTCGGCCTCTCCCTCCCCAGCGATCTCTTCTTCCAGGACCTCCCCCTCGGGGAACCCTTCCAACCCCTCTTCAAATTCCTCCCCAGGATAGGCGAAGTCTAAGAGGTCCTCACGGACGAATCCCTCCTCCAGCGACGAGGGATCCTCTTCCATGAGGAGCGCATCATCAATGGAGTCTAGCAAGATCTCCTCCTTCGTCATCGTCCTCACGCTTAGTGGATGTCAGGTCGTCTCCATGCGTTGCTCTTTCGACGAAGCGACCAAGCTTTGTCCCGTATCGAGGGCTTCGGCTCCTCGCTCACCACATGGCCGGAGTCCCAAGCCATCCGCTTGGCGACACGCGCTCGGCTCATCCCCTAGTACACCCTCGGGTATGCCGGAAACTCCCACCCTCTCAACAGAACCACACAAGTGTATGAAAGATTAGCACCCTTTGTCAAGAAGAAAAATGTCCCTCTCCCATGTGGGAGAGGGAACTGGGCTTTCAGTTCGCCGCCCCGGCTGCCTTGGGAGCCTCAAGCACCTTCACCTGAACCTTCTTCACCTCCAGCGCCGCTGGAGCTGGCATCACCAGCTCGAGGACGCCATTGTGATAGGTCGCCTCGATCTGGTCCGTATTCACGCCCTCCGGCAGCGGGATCACCCGCTCGAAGCTCCCATAGGCAATCTCCCGACGGATGAAGTTGGCCTCCTCGACTTTCCGATCAAAGGTCTTCCGACCGCGAATCACCAGCTGCTGGCCCGTGACGCTGATGTCCAAATCCTTCGGGTCCACGCCCGGCACCTCCACCCGCAAGTGCAGTTTCCCCTGGTCTACAAAGGCCTCGACTGGAACCCAGGCACTGGAGAGCCGAGGAAGCCGCTCCTCCTCAGACCGAGGCGCGAACCAGTCCTCCAAATCTCGGGTCAACTCGTTGAAGACCCGGCGAAACATGTTGTCAATGTCCCGATAGAGATTGAAGAACTCATCGAAGGGTCGCCACCTCACCAACATAGCCCACCTCCTGATGAAAGTTTCGCATATCATGCTCAATTTTCCTGATATCAATATAGTCATATTTTTTCAGTTTGTCAAGATCATAGTGTCTAGGTCGAACCATTTGGGTCGCTTAAGACAAGTCTCTCTATTTCAAAGGCTTAACTCGCAAAAGGGAGTGCTCCCCCTTCTCCGCGATTAATTCGCCCTCATATTGGGGAGACTCGCGTAGCTGCCTCACGTGCGATCGTTTGGCTACCACGAGTACTGATCCGAAGCGACGTGCGACTTCGACCAACTCATTTGGAGAGAAGAGAACCCGTACTCTTCCGTGCTCGTCGTAGATCGAACGCGCGTTGGTATAAAAGGTCAGACTATGATGGAACCATCCGTACCCGATGAGTCGCTCTCCAGGCTGAAATTCCCGGAGCGCTATCTCGGCCAGATCTCGAAACGACTCCTTCTTCTCGATCAACGGTTGGAACGTAGTGAGCACGCTGGGTACGCTCGCCGCGCACAGAAGGAGCAGGAAGACCAGAAGCGCCCTATAGCGCGCGGCGAGCGCGAGTCCGAGGCCGAGAAGTCCTCCTCCTAGTCCTCCCCAAAGGAGCGCATGCTTCACAGGATCGAACGCGTCCAGCTCCTTCTCCGCATAGAAAAGCGCCAGCGTGGTGATCGCCGACACGAAAGGAGGCAGCAGCAGCATTCCGATCCGTGCTATGCGATCGGCCCCCTCTCTCCAGAGGTAGAGGATCTCGCGAGCTGCCAAGAAAGCCGCTGCCGGGAAGATGGGGAGCACATAGCCCGGGAGCTTCGACTGCGAGAAGGAGAAAAAGAGCAAGGGCCAGATCGTCCAAAGCGCCGCGAACGTCACAAGATGCTCAAGAGCCTGATCCTCGACAAACCGACGACTTCCCTTTTGATCTCGCCTGCGGCGCTCGGTGAAGAGCCGCACGCAGGCCGAGATCAGAAGCGGGGTCCAGGGGAAAGCGCCGACGAGCAAGACCGGGAGATAGTAATAAATGGGTCCGGGATGACGGAATCGTTCGGTCACATAGCGCTCGATGTGGTGTTGGAGGAAAAATTCGTCCACAAACGTCCATCCATGTCGAGCCAACATAGGCCCATACCAACTCGCACACACAAGCAGCAGGATGAGGCTGCCCCGTGCGAGCCCAAGCCCGTTCAGTATCGCCGCGCATCGGCGAAAGAGGAGATAGCTGCTCACGATCACAACGGGAAAGAAGATTCCGATGAGTCCTTTCGCCAAGACGGCCAGCCCGAAGCAAAAACAGGCGCCGGAGAACAGCCAAGATCGTTTGCTCGGGATGGCCTCCTGCAGGGCGAGGAACGAGAGGCAGAGGCCGGCGGCGAGCGTCGCCGAAAGCGGCATATCCGTCGTCGCGCCTCGGGCGAAGCCGAAGGACATGGGATTCACGATGAAACAGCAGGCCGCGAAGACCCCGTAGAGGGGAGAGTGCACGCGCCGTCCCACCCCATAGATGAGGAAGGCCAAGAGCGTCGCCAGAAATGCCGATGGGAATCGGGCGGCGAATTCGCTCACACCGAAGATTCGCATGCTGAGCGCCATCAGCCAATACGCGAGAGCGGGTTTCTCCAACCACGGCTGTCCACCGATCGTCGGCGTGATGGGATCACGGCGAGCGAGCATCTCGCGAGCGACCTGGGCATAGCGCGGCTCGTCGGGCCCGATAAGGGCCATCGCACCCAATCGGTAAAAGAAGAAGAGTGCGCACAAACCAGCGAGCAGGAGCACAAGGAGCCCTTCTCTCTTCCACCCGCGCGCGTCCACCGAGGAGATTATGAGAGGAACACTCACCGATGGGCAAGCGGGCGTTGGGGCCGGAGAGCTTTCGCTTGCCTCCCTTCCTCTGGCTCTCGTACACTTGAGCACGCGATGCTGCGGGTAGCCGTCGTTGGCGTCGGGCGTATTGGGAAAGAACACGCGCGAATCTACGCTTCGCTCCCGGAAGCGGTGCTTGTCGGTGTTTGTGACATCGACCGCGAGCGAGGTGAAGCGATCGCCGCCCAATATGCCGTCCGCTATTACGCCAACTATCGCGAGCTGCTCGGTCAGGTGGATGCTGTGAGCATCGCCGTCCCGACTGAGAGCCACTGTGAGATCGCGTGTGAGTTCCTGAAAAACGGCGTGGCCGTTCTTGTGGAGAAACCGATGGCGCGTACGTTGGAGGAAGCCGATCGTATGATCCGTTGCGCGCGCGAGGCTGGGGTGCTCCTACAAGTTGGACATCTGGAGCGGTTTAATCCGGCCGTCCGAGCGCTCTCGACGCTCATTGTTGAGCCGAAATTCTTTGAGGTCCACCGCCTGGGCGAGTTCACCGAACGCAGCTTAGACATTGATGTCGTCCTCGACTTGATGATCCATGATCTGGACATCTTGCTCTCGGTAGTGGATGCTGAGGTCCGCGCGGTGCATGCCGTTGGGGTCCCCATTCTGACCGACCGCGTGGACATCGCCAATGCCCGTTTGGAGTTTGCCAACGGCTGCGTCGCCAATGTGACGGCGAGTCGAATCTCACGGGAGAAAGTTCGAAAGCTGCGCGTCTTTCAACCGAACGCGTACATCTCGCTCGACTATACGCGTCAAGAGTTGGAGGTCTATCGCCTGATGGCTTCGGACGACTCGGGCGGACGCCCGCGCATCACGGGAGAGCGCATCGCGGTGTTGAGGGATGAGCCATTGCGCGCACAACTTGAGGCCTTCTTGAGATGCGTGCGGGAAGGGACGCCACCGCTGGTCAGTGGAGAGGATGGCCGTCGGGCGCTCGCCCTGGCGTTTCGCATTCTCACCGCGATCCAGGAGCACAGACGCCGCGCGGGAATCGGTTGATTCCCCGATGGCCTGCGGGGTATCATTGTGTGTGCTTCGCTCGAGCTGAACGGAGAAGGGCAGAGACAGACGCGCACGCCGTGAGGGCAACGCGGAGTTGCCTCGCGCGAGCGTGGAGAAAGACGGATGGAACAGTTCTCCTTCCAAGCGACACTCGCTCTTGAAGGACGGCTTCGCCTGACCAGGGAAGCGCGGCTAGGGGCGTTTGTCTCGTTCGTGTTCCATTTGGCGCTGCTGTTCATGGTCGTCCTTTTTTCGACAACGCCCACGCCGCTCCCTTCAGAAGAGGTGGAGCGGGGATCGACGGCGACCGGATACCTGCGTCCGGAGATCATCGAGTTGGACAAACCATTTTATGCGCCGCCGCCTGAGGTGATTCGGCAATTGGCGGGGATCGAGGCCGTGCGTCCTCCGCGACGTCCCGAGTTCCTTTCCGAGCGCACGACGGTCGCGCGCGGGGAGCCGAATCCAACCCCCACGGGCTCTTCCTCTCTGCCGAAGGTGAGCGGGCGTGGCCGCGCGCTGCCGGAATTGATCGAGGACCGACCGCGGACGGTCCGTCCGGCATCGGGCGCTTCTCCCAAAGACGCCTTGGCGGATCCGCGCTTGGCGCCCATGTTACCCGCGCCGGGAGCTCGGGGAGAAGCCTTGGATCGTCGCAATGCCCCTATCCCTGAATCCGTTCTCGCTGCGATTCGCAGCAGCAGTGCGCCTCCCGCGTCCGAAGCCTTCAGCAATCCGCAGTCGGGCGTGACGTTGGAGGGCCCGCCCTCGGTGAACGCCCAAGCGGTCGCGGCGATGGAAGAATACCGCGCCTATTTGGAGCGCACGATTCAGCAACGCTGGTTCATCCCCCCGGAGGCGAACTTGCTCTCGGCGCCCGCGACGGTGATCGTCGTCTTCGAAGTCGGGCGAGATGGACGGCTATTGCAATTGCGATTGCGGCAATCCTCGGGCATTCCGGCGCTTGATCGAGCGGCCATCAATGCCGTGCGCCTGGCGGCTCCGTTTCGCCCGCTGCCGAGCGTCTACGCGTTTGAAAGCCAATGGTTCACGGACAAGTTCATCTACTATCCACCCCGATGAATCGCTCGTCGCTGATTCGATCGCTCCTCCGGTTCGCAAGAGGAAGTTGGCCCCTTGATGTCGCTCTCTACGGCGAGACGTGGAGTGCGGACCGGCGTCGATCGAATTGGCCCCGAAGAGGGGGAACGAAGCCTCGAGGAGATCGGCCATGACGCAAGGACAACGGTGGGGAGCGCTGCTGTTGCTCGGCGCGCTGTTGCTGCTCGGACTCCTTCAAGGAGTGTGGCGATGAGCGCATCGCGTCCGATTCTGGCCGTCGTGGGACCGACGGCTTCGGGGAAGAGCGAATTGGGGATCGTCCTGGCTGAGCGCTTCGACGGAGAGATCGTCAACTGCGATTCCGTGCAACTCTATCGCGGGCTCTACATTGGCACGGCGAAAGTCCCTCCAGAGAAGCGGCGCGGCATCGCGCACCACCTCATTGATGTCCTGGAGCCGACGGAACACTTCACGGCGGGGGAATATGCGCGTCGGGCGCTCGCGGTCATCGAGGAGATCGAAACGCGGGGGAAGCTCGCGATCCTCGTCGGTGGGACGGGGTTTTACCTCCGGGCATTGCGGCAACCGCTCTTCCCCTCTCCACCGACGGATTTGGCGCTGCGGGAGCGACTCAAGCGGCTTCTCGAACGACGCGGGCCAGAACACCTGCACCGGATGCTCGAGCGCGTGGACCCTGCGGCGGCTGCGCGCATCCGTCCGCGCGATTGGTCGCGCACAATGCGCGCGCTGGAATATTTCTTTCAGACCGGGCGGCGCATCTCCGATGCGCAGCGCGAGCGACCGGCTCCGCCCCCGCTGGCGCATCGGCTGCATCTGATCGCGCTAGATCCCCCACGGGAGGAACTCTATTGCCGGATCAACCGGCGCGCCGAGGAGATGTTCGCGCGCGGATGGGTCGAAGAGGTCCGGGCGTTGCTCCGCTCGGGCATCCCGGAGACGGCCAAGGCGCTTCAAGCACACGGGTATCGGCGGATCCTACAGTACCTGCGCGGAGAGATCTCGTTGGCGCGCGCCATCCAGTTGACGCAACGCGACGTACGCCATTACGCGAAGCGACAACTCACGTGGTTCCGCCACGAACCAAACATCATGTGGTTCCACGGCTTCGGCGACGATCCCAACGTGCAACGCGCGGTCATCCGGATGATCCGCGCGCGGTGGGACCTCCCGATGCGAGAGGGAGTTCTCGCCGGTATTGAAAGCCCTTGCGCGGAGGACTAGAGTTTCTTCGGCTCGAACGTGCGGGAGATCATCTTTGACAAGGGAGGATGCCCTTTGGAACGAATCGAGCAGGCGATGCAAGATGCCTTTTTGAACGCTTTGCGCCGAGATCACATCCCGGTCACCGTGTACCTGGTGAGCGGCATTCGGTTGATCGGCCGGATCAAAGGCTTCGACAAGTACTCGATCCTGCTGGATGCCGGGCAACAGGAGATGCTCATCTTCAAGCATGCCATCTCCACGATCACGCGACCGAAAGGCGAATCGAATGCCACGCACGAAGGACCGCGCGCGCCGGCCTCGGAGTGAGCTCATGCGTGGGAAGCTCATCACCTTCGAAGGCATTGATGGGAGTGGAAAGACGACGATGCTTCATCGCGTGGCCCGTGAGTTGGAGCGGCTGGGTGTCCCGTATCTGGTGACGCGTGAGCCTGGGGGGACGGAGCTTGGAGCCGCCATTCGCGAGCTGGTGCTTGCGCAAGAGATGGGGCCGCTTGCCGAGCTCTTCCTCTACGCGGCGGATCGCGCCGAGCACGTCATGCGAGTCATCCGCCCAGCCCTCGCGGAAGGTCGAATCGTTCTCTCCGACCGATATGCCGATGCGACGCTCGCCTATCAGGGATACGGGCGAGGCCTTCCTCTGGAGCTCGTGCGCACGGTGAACCACTGGGCGACCACGGGACTGCTTCCCGATCTCACGATCGTGCTCGACTGCGACATCCAAGTCGCCGTGGCACGGCGGCGCCTGGCGGAGCGGTGGGATCGGTTCGAGCGAAGCGGAGGGGAATTCCTCCACCGCGTGCGAACGGGGTATTTGGAGATCGCGCGCGCCGAACCCGAGCGCGTGCGCGTCATCTCCTCGGCCGAGTCAGAGGAGGTCACGGCGCGCCGGGTGTGGGAGGCCGTCGCCTCGGTCCTTCGGATGTGACCCGACATGGCCTTTCGCGATCTGGTAGGGAACGAGCGAGTGAGGCGTGCTCTGCAAGTGGCGGTGCGCGAGGGGCGTCTCGGCCATTCGCTCCTTTTCTCCGGTCCCGAGGGCGTGGGCAAGCGGCAATTCGCGCTCGCGTTGGCCAAGACGATCAATTGCCCGAACGCCTCGGGTGAAGATCGTACCCTCCCCGACAGCTGCGACCGCTGCCCGAGCTGCCAAAAGATCGAGCGCGGCGAACACGTAGATGTGCTCGTCGTCCGTCCGGAGACGGCGTTCCTCCGCATCGAACAAATCCGCTCGCTTTGCGAACACGCCTCTCGAAAACCCTTCGAGGCCCGCTGGCGCGTCTTCATCATTGACGAAGCCGAGACGATGACCGAGCAAGCGGCTAACGCTTTGCTGAAGACGCTGGAGGAGCCTGCGGCCGAATCCGTGTTCGTCCTCCTGACCAGCCAACTGGCCCGCCTGCTGCCGACGATTCGCTCGCGATGTCAGATCTATCATTTCGCTCCTCTCAAGACGACGGAGATCGAGGGCTTCCTTCGCGAGCGCTTCGTGCGTCCGGAGGAGGAGATTCGCCTTCTGGCGCGGCTTTCGGGGGGGCGGATCGGGAAGGCACTCTCGATCGATCTCTCGGTCTATCGGGAGATGCGCCGCGAGGCCTTGGAACTGTTGGCCGTGTTGGGTGTGGGGGATCGCGTGCGACTCCTTCGGGCGGCAGAATACTGGGGACGACGTTTGGATCGAGAGGCGTTCGAGCGCCGGCTGGAAGTCCTCGAACAAGTGCTCGCCGACGTGCTCCATCTGCAGCTTGAGGCGGGCGACGTGGTGAACACGGACATTGCCGCGCACCTGCGGTCGCTCGCCGTCTGGTGGCCCCCATCGCGCGTTGTGCACTTCATGGAGAAGCTCGCCGCCTTGCGCCGCGATCTCTGGCGCCAGCTCAATCGGCAATTGGCCTTGGAAGCGCTCTTCCTCGCCAAAGCGTGACGCTCGGCCCTAGGCAAATCGCCGTCGCTCGCGTAAAATATCCTGACTCACCGTGGAAGGGGGGATCTATGCGGTGGTCGCAGGCGTTCATTCCGACTTTGCGCGAGACTCCGGCGGACGCCGAAGTCGTCAGCCATCAACTGCTGCTGCGGGCGGGGATGATCCGGCAGCTCGCCTCGGGCATCTACAGCTTCCTGCCGCTGGCCTGGCGCGTCATGCAGAAGATCATGGCGATCATTCGCGAGGAGATGAACCGCATCGGCGGACAAGAGTTTCATCTGCCCGCCCTCCATCCGGCGGAGTTATGGAGAGAATCTGGGCGCTGGGAGATCATGGGCGAGAACATGTTCCGCCTGCGCGATCGGCGAGGGAGCGATCTCTGCCTGGGTATGACGCACGAGGAGGTCTTCACGGCGATCGCGCGCCACGAACTGCGCTCCTATAAGCAGCTGCCCCAGGTGTGGTATCAGATTCAGACGAAATTCCGCGACGAACCGCGTCCGCGCTCGGGCGTTCTGCGCGTCCGCGAGTTCATCATGAAGGATGCCTACACCTTCGATCTCGACTGGGAGGGGCTCGACCGCGCCTATCGGGATCAGTACGAGGCGTACTGTCGCATCTTCGATCGATGCGGTTTGAAGTACCTTGTCGTCCAAGCGTCCTCCGGAGCGATGGGAGGGCAGGAATCGGCCGAATTCATGGTCCTCACCGACGCCGGCGAAGACCACATCGCGCTGTGCGAGGAGTGCGGCTATGCCGCCAACACGGAGAAAGCGACCTCCCGCGTCTCGGATGTCGCGGATGCCGATGGGCTCCCAGCGCCGGAGATGTTCCCGACCCCGGGCGTGCGCACGATCAAAGATCTGGAGGACTTCCCCGGCGGAGCTCCGGCCGATCGGCAGATCAAGACGCTCGCCTATTTCCTGGACGATCAATTCACGCTCCTTCTGCTGCGCGGCGATCACGAACTGAATGAAGCGAAATTGGCGGAGGCGACCGGTGCCACGCACATCCGTCCGGCACATCCGGAGGAGATCAAGGCTGCGCTCGGCGCCTATCCGGGGAGCATCGGGGCCGTCGGCGTCACCGCCTATCCGATCCTCGCCGATTTCGCGCTGCGGGGACGCCGCAATATGGTCACCGGAGCTAACCGCGATGATTTCCACTTGCGGGGCGTGGACGTGGAGCGCGATATTCGCGTGACGCAGTGGGCCGATCTGCGTCTGGTGAAGACGGGCGAAGGCTGCCCGCAGTGCGAGGGCACGTTGACCATTCGGAAGGGGTTGGAGATCGGCCACATCTTCAAACTCGGCACGCGCTACAGCGAGTCCATGGGCGCCTACGTTCTGAATCAGGAGGGGAAAGCCGTGCCGCTCGTCATGGGAAGCTATGGCATCGGCGTCGAGCGCGTCATGGCCGCGGCCGTTGAACTCTACCACGACGAGGACGGCATCATCTGGCCGATCACGATCGCGCCTTTTCAAGTCCTCCTCGTTCCCGTGAACATGGCCGACGAAGCGCAGCGGGCCGCCGCCGAGCGGCTCTACGCCGACCTACTGGCGGCGAATCTCGAGGTCCTGTATGACGATCGCGACGAGCGCGCGGGCGTGAAATTCAAAGACGCGGACCTCATCGGCATCCCGATTCGCGTGACCATTGGGCCGCAGAAGCTCGCGCGCGGTCAGGTGGAGATCCTGCGACGTCGAACCCGAACGGTCGAGGATGTCGCGCTGGACACCGTCGTCGCGCGTGTCCGCGAGATCATCGAAGAAGAAACCCGCGAGGTGCTCGCTCGATGAATCTGATCCTCACCAATGCCGGCAGCTATCCGCGGATCGGCGATACTCCCGATGAGCAGATCCTGCGCCAGACGCTCGCCCGTTTCGATCGCCAGGAAGCGACCGAAGCGGATATTCGTCGCGCCGAGGACGAGATGGTCCGCCGCGCCATCGCCGAGCAGATCGAGGCGGGGCTCGATCTGGTGACGGACGGGCAGATCCGGTGGTACGACCCGATCTCGCATATCGCGGGAAAGCTCGGAGGGACGAAGATCAACGGTCTCCTTCGCTACTTCGACACGAATTTCTACTTTCGCCAGCCGGTTCTCGTGGATCGCCTCGTTCGGGAATGTCCCCTTCTCGTCGAGGAATATCGCTATGCCTGTTCGGTCTCCTCGCGGCCGGTGAAGCCCGTCCTGACGGGACCCTATACGTTGGCCGTCTTCTCATTGGCCGAGCGGGCGGAGTATCGCGACCTGGAACGACGGGTCGAGGACTATGCGACAGTCTTAGCCGAGGAAATCGCCGATCTGGCAGCTGCCGGCGCCGATCTCATCCAGGTGGATGAACCCGCGATCGTGCTCGATGACGTCAGCTTTGACCTCTTCGCCGCGGGGCTTCGCGCGCTCGCGCGCGCGAAGGGGACGGCCCGTCTAGCCCTTTATATCTCCTTCGGCGATGTCTCGCCCCTTTACGAACGGCTCCAAGACCTCCCCGTTGACGTCCTTGGGCTGGACTTCACCTACAGCCCGCAACTTGTCGATCGAATCGCCGTCGAGGGATCGGCCAAGGCGCTCGGTCTCGGTCTCATCGATGGACGCAATACAAAGCTGGAGTCGGAGGCTGAGATCGCGGCGGCGCTCGAGCGGCTGCTCCCAGCCATTCGCAGCGAAGTGGCGTATTTGAACCCTTCGACGGGGCTTGAGTTCCTGCCGCGCGACCGCGCGTTTCGGAAACTCCAACACCTGGTCCGCATCGGCTTGAGGTTCAAACGATGAGTAGAGAGAAACTCCGCGCTTTGGGCTTGGACCTTCCGCTTCTGCCGACGACGTCCGTAGGCAGTTTCCCTAAACCCAATGAGTTGCAACAAGCCCGCACCCGATGGGCGCGGGGCCTCATCTCGCGCGACGAGTTAGAGCGTCTCGAACGCCGCGCGACCGAATTCTGGATTCGCACGCAAGAGGAGTTGGGGATGGACGTCCTCGTGGATGGCGAGCAATATCGCGGAGACATGGTCACCTACTTCGCCGAGAACATGCGCGGCTTCGAGATCGGTGGCCTCGTCCGCTCCTATGGGAATCGGTATTATCGGAAGCCGATCATCGTCTCCGAGGTGAGATGGGAGCGGCCGATCACGGTCTTTTGGTGGCGCTTCGCCCAAAGCTTGACCGCAAAACCGGTCAAGGGCATGCTCACCGGCCCGTACACGGTCATGGACTGGTGCTTCAATGAATATTATCCCGATCGCCAAGCGACCTGCTTGGCTCTTGCGCGCGAGATTCGGAAAGAGGTCGAAGCCTTGATCGAAGCGGGCGCTCGGATCATTCAGATTGACGAGCCGGCGCTCTCGGTTCGCCCTCAGGAACTGCCACTTGCGCGCGAAGCGTTGCAGATCGTGACCGATGGGCTTCCGGCCTACTTCATCAGCCACGCCTGCTATGGAGCCTTCGAGAAGATCTATCCGGAGATGCTCACGCTGCCGGTGGACAATTTCGATCTAGAGATGTCCAACAGCAATCTCGACCTTCTGGAGCACTTCAAGCGCTCTCCGTTCACGAAAGACTTGAGCTTCGGCGTCGTGGACGTGCATTCGCATGTGATCGAAGACGTGGAGACGGTCGTGGCGCGTATCCGACAGGGCTTGGAAGTGGTGCCGGCCGAGGCCTTGTGGATCGATCCTGACTGCGGTCTGAAGACGCGGACGGTCGAAGAAGCGATCGCGAAGCTGCGCGTCATCGTGGAGGCCGTCGGAAGGATGCGCGCGGCCATCGCGTGAATCCGTCAGGCATGCCCTTCCGACGCGGGGAGCATCCCGCGAATTTCCCGAACGATCCGCTGTACGTCCTCGTCTTCGGCGAAGGCGATCAGGAAAAAGCGTACGCCATTATGGAGGCAGAGGAGGCCATTGGAGAAAAGCCAAAGGCTGTTGAGGATCGGATTGCCGCCGAAGATCAGCTCGATGGGGGCTCCGGTGAGTCGCGCCGGAGAGAGGCTTTCGGCGATGAGCGTTCCCCCCACCGTGATGCTGAAGACTCCAAGCAGCGGCGCTCCCACGTACCGCGTGATCGCCTGTTGAAACTCGAGCCGCGTTCGTTCGGCCTCCGCCACTTGTCCTTCAGCCAGGAGGCGTTCCTGCTTTCGCAAGTATGCCATGTACATCTCCGTGAGACGGCGCAATCCATACGGGGCGAGCGCACTGTGGAAGAACCAGTGATGCGTCCCGCCGACGCCGAGCAACGCGGCTCCCAGATGCGGGAATGCGCTCCCGGCTCGTACGCCCGCAAGGAAGGAGAGCGTGAGGGCCGCCGTCTTCCCGGGATTCTGCGCGATCCACGCGCGCACGCTCTCCCATCCCGAGCGCAGATGCTCCTCCGCGCGGGTCGCGCGATCGAAGGCGCGCGCGAC
>Ga0209289_100126_pt1 | contig 46611 bp, 48 predicted proteins | sample GXS110809BmetaG_FD_184121 | JGI IMG/M metagenome (GOLD analysis project Ga0209289, IMG submission 184121) | Hot spring microbial communities from Gongxiaoshe hot spring, China to study Microbial Dark Matter (Phase II) - GXS 110809B (SPAdes)... ... | reverse complement strand
TTCTGGATTCGTCTATATACCACCACTTGTTTAAATTCCACGATGGTTCAATACTCACCTTCGAGCTTCATATTATATCCTCCTCATCCTTAAATTGTTTAAATTCCACGATGGTTCAATACTCACTGAATTGTCTCACCTTCTTCTCGATCACTCGGGAAGAGTTTAAATTCCACGATGGTTCAATACTCACTATGATGATGTTATTGTCATCTGTTTTGAAAAGGATTAGTTTAAATTCCACGATGGTTCAATACTCACCCTGATTGTAGATTAATCATTTGCAAGGGAAAAGTCAAGTTTTTTGAGAATTTTTAGGTAAAAATTTCAGTCGTTGAGGAGAATGCAAAAAACTATATTCAGCGACAAGAAACTCTCTCTAGCATGTTTTCTGAAAAATGCCTTAACGATATTAAAAAAATCCAAAAAATATTTCTGCGACTGAAAATAAATTGAAAGGTTTTTGAAGATATAATTTCTAATATCAAAAAGGATAAATAGAAAAAAGAAAAAATAAATTTTCTAACCCTCATAACTTCTTTGTGCTTGCCGATTCTGGTCTGAAGACAATCAGATTGTTTCAATTATTTTTCAAGAAACTTCACATTTTTCATACCACTCGTTATACTGCACCACAAATGGTTATGCCATTAGCTGTTTTATTTTTTGAGCTTGTATCCTGCTTTCCTCTCTTTTTGTTTTGGATACTGGTTTATTCTCATTCATTAAAGGTCTTGACATCGGAACCTATTCTTCACCTCTTTTTCAGAGATGACGAGAAGAAATTTTGTATTCTTTGGTATAGTTTAAGTCTTTGCGAATTTACATGCGCAGATTCTATATCACCTCTATTCCAACTATGGTATCACAAAAACTCCTCCACTTTATCGCGGGAACATGCAAAAGAAATCCAGTAAATGGCGAAAGAAACCCTAATAACCATCTTAAGGATAATCTGAAAAATCTGGGAAATCCAACCTTTAGCGCGATGCCGAACATAATGTCCCCAGGAGTTCTCTCAAGAAAAGTTCTCAAAACAACATATACCATAAAATCAAGGAAAACGAAAAGAACAATCATTGCAATTATTTTTAGTTCCAATATTACAACTACATCTACGGTCAAGATAAGTATTATCACTCGGTCTGTGCAAACTGCTAAAAACTTTCTGAAAGCTCTTTCAAAATCATCCATACATAATAAATTTTGAAAAATTCACAATCCTGCATAGTTTGCAAAGTTGATAGATTTATTGATGACATACTTGGACATAAAATGTTTCATCAAGTTTGACATTCCGAGTCAATTGGCACAAATTGAGATTTAAATAGTTTTCTTCAGCTTCATCTCTGTTCGTGAAAAATCTTTTTCAATATAATCCGGAGAACTCGATCTCAAACTGATTATGTAATTTTATGAAATATATTTCACTGATTTTATCAAGAAATTATTTGTTATTCCTTGCAAGTGCTTTTGTCAATCAACATAATTCAAGAACAAAATTCATATTATGTGATTTTTCATTTTGAAGATGATGAAGGAATCATAGTCCTATATCTTTTCTAAAGTGTGAGTTTGGAAAAACTATGTCGGAGATTTTCCTATAAGCAGATGTTCGCGCTTCTTCTTTGGTTTTACCAAGACCTACAACTCCAAGAACTCTTCCTCCAGATGAAATAATTTTAGAGTCGGTTCTTTTAGTTCCAGCATGAAAGACTAAAAAATCTTTTCCTTCTTCTCCTCCTTCTATCTTTATCTCCATTCCTTTTTCGTATTTTTCTGGATATCCTTTTGCGCTCATAACAACACATAGAGCAGATCCGGAAAGAGAAAGTGGAACAAGTTTCCCTTCTGTTGCTCTGAATGCGGATTCAAAGAAGTTTCCCTGTATGCACGGAAGAATAACCTGAGTCTCTGGATCTCCAAGTCTCACATTAAACTCAAGGACATAAAAATTCTTCTTGCTATCTATCATAAGTCCAACATAAAGAATGCCGGTATATTTTATACCTTCGTTATCAAGTTGTTCCATAAGGGGTTTTGTTATCTTTCTTTCTATTTCTTTAGCGAGGTTCTCATCTGCATACTCAACGGGAGTGTATGATCCCATGCCTCCTGTGTTTGGTCCTGTGTCTCCATCCATCAATCTTTTGTAGTCTCTCGCGAAGCCGATTGTTCTTGCCTCATTGTTGGAGCAGATAGCAAAATAAGACAGTTCCTTACCTTCAAGATAATCTTCAACGACAATTTCATTTCCTTCATCTCCAAATTCTCTTTTCACGAAGATTCTTGTGAGTGCTTCCTGAACATCCTTCTTTTCTTTACATACAAAAACTCCCTTTCCAGCGCAGAGCCCTGATGCTTTTATGACAATAGGTGTCTTCAATTTATCCGGTGAGATTTTTCCTTCTGAAAAATCTTCTCTCGTGTAGATTTTGAAATCTGCTGTAGGTATGTTTGCTTTACGCATAATTTTTTTTGCAAAGCTTTTTGAGGCTTCAATCATTGCTGCACTAGATTTTGGTCCAAAACATAATCTACCTTCAGACTCAAGCATATCTGCTACTCCCTTCGCGAGAGGATTTTCTGGACCAACGAAAATAAAATCTATCTTTAGTTCTGAGCAAAGAGCTGAAACTTCGTAGGGGTTTTCCGGATTCAGAGAGATATTGACTCCTATTTTTTCTGTTCCTCCATTCCCAGGAGCGAAGAAAAATTCGCCCTCTGGAAAGTCTTTTTTAAGCCTCCAACCTATAGCATGCTCGCGCCCTCCGCTGCCCAAAACAAGAATCCTCATTTTTTATAGTTTTTTAACACAATCGCAAAATTTTCGTCTTATGCGAATAACTTTTTTTGGAAACTCTGAACTCTCTGTTCGTGTCCTGAAAAAGCTTTTGGGTTTCAATATACTTGTTATAACATCCAGAGAGAAACCATCGGGAAGAGGTAGAACTCTCAAAAGTAATCCGGTTAAAACTTTCTGTATGCAGAAAAAAATAAATTTTCATCATGATGATGACTGGAACTCGGTTTCCAAAGTGATAACAGAATTTAAGCCGGATTTCTTGATTGTTGCATCATATGGCAGAATAATACCGAAGCAGGTTTTGAATCTTATAGAAATCAGAAGGCGTTTGAATATACATCCTTCTCTTCTTCCAAGGTGGCGAGGACCTGCTCCTATACAGTGGGCTATACTTTCTGGTGATAAAATCACAGGTGTTTCTATATGCTTGGTTGATGAAAAAGTGGATAGAGGAGATATAGTCTTTCAAAAAGAAGAGAAAATTTCAGATGATGATGATTTCATAAGTTTGGGAAGACTTTTTGACATGGGAGCAGATCATCTGCCGGAGGTGATGGAGAAGATAATGAGAGGAAACGCTTCTTTTGTGAAGCAAGATGAATCAAAAGCTACATGGGCGAGACTCATAAAAAAGGAGGACGGTTTTTTTTCATTCAATGAAAGCGCAGAAGAAATACATAGAAAGATGAGAGCTTTTGTTGTCTGGCCTAAGATATATACCATGATAAGGTCTCAAAGGGTTCTGATACACAAAACTTTCATATCTGAAGGAGGCGGGCGACCTGGAGATGTTTTAAAGATTGATGATAAAGGAATTCATGTTGTTTGTGGAGAAGGTGTGATAATCCTTTCTATTCTTCAAAGAGAGGGTAAGAATCAATTGAGTGGGAAGGATTTTGCAAACGGTATGAGAATAAAAGTAGGCGATAATATTCTGGATTATGCCTGATAAAGTTCTCGTAACTGGTGCAGCTGGATTTATAGGGAGCTTCGTTTCAAAGAGATTATGCGAAATGGGATACAATGTTATAGGTGTTGATGATCTCAATGACTACTACGATGTAAATCTGAAACTCTGGAGGATTGAAGTTTTATCTGGATATAAGAATTTTGAGTTCATAAAAATGGATATCTCATCTCGTGAAAGCGTTTTTTCTTTAGATGGAGAGAAATTTTCAGCTATTTTAAATCTTGGAGCTAGAGCAGGTGTTAGGGCGAGTATCAAAAATCCCAAGCTTTATTTTGATGTGAATCTTGGGGGAACAATAAATCTTTTGGATCTTTGTGTCAAAAACGGAATCAGAAAGTTTGTCCTCGCTTCAACATCTAGTATATACGCCAACTGCAATTTGCCTTTTGTTGAAGATATGAAAACAGATAGCCTTATATCTCCGTATGCTGCATCTAAAAAATCTGCTGAGCTTGCAGCATATACATACCACCACATATATGGGATAGATGTAACTGTTCCAAGATATTTTACTGTCTATGGACCATTTGGAAGGCCAGATATGAGTGTGTTTATATTCATCAAAAACATAATAGATGGAAAACCTATAAGAATATTTGGAGATGGAAGACAGAAAAGAGATTTTACTTTCGTTGAAGACATAGTGGATGGAACTATAAAGTGCATGCTTATTGGGTCTGGATTTGAGATAATAAATCTTGGGAACAATAATCCTGTTGAGCTTCTTTATGTTCTTGAACTTATTGAGAAAAATCTTTCTCGTAAAGCGGATATAATATTTGATAAACCAAATCCTCTTGATATACCAGCAACATGGGCTGACATCTCAAAAGCTAAAAGAATTCTGGGATGGAGTCCGAAAACCTCAATAGAAGATGGCATACAAAAAACTGTCAGGTGGTTTTTAGAGAATCCAGGCAGAACCAAAGAAATCAAGGTTCAGGAATAGTGGGAATATTAAGAATAGATGGGGGGTTCCTTAAGGGGAGATATATAAAGTTTCCAGACTTCAAAGATGTTAGACCAATTACTTCCTACATAAAGAAGGCAGTTTTTGATATTCTGGGGGATATAAAAGGATTTTATTTTGCAGATGTTTTTTGTGGAAGTGGGATCTTTGGGATAGAAGCAATTTCTCGTGGAGCGGAGAAAGTTATTTTTGTTGAAAGGTCTAAAACTTTATGTAAATCTATTCTTGAAAACCTTGTTGATCTTGGGATTGAAAGTAGGGGAGAAATTTTTTGCACTGACGCAGAAAATTTTTTCCAAAAAAATGATCGTGTTTTTGATGTTGTCTTTGTTGATCCACCTTTCCGGCAAAAATTGAGTGATCATCTGATGGAGAAAATAGCCGGTTCATACAAAGTCCTTGTGATAAGAAGACATAAATCAACTATGGCTCAAGATATAAATCTCATGAACTCGTTTTTTGGTGGAGCGTCAGATAAAAGAATATATTCTGATTCTGTGATTTATTTTTTCTTCCGATCATAAGAATTTCTGGCAAAAGGAAAATCCGATCATAAGAATTTCTGGCAAAAAGAAAATCCGATCATAAGAATTTCTGGCAAAAAGAAAATACGATTACTTTGCTGCATTCATCAAAAACTCTTGAAGTTTGTGATATAATTTTCTGAATAAAGTGAGATAATTCTGCAACAAAGAGGAAAGCTAAAGGTTGATTTATGTTCCTAAAAGCAAGCATACCTATAAATTCCCTATCCCTTGTTGCTTATTTGAAGGCCTACATAAAAGCACAGGAGATTATAAAATCCTCCTTTGATCCTTTTATAAAGGTTCCTGATCACTTCTATAGAGTATTCCAGCCTCGTGAAAATCTGCTTTTCTGTGTCCATCAAACCAAGCATTTAAGATAGTGTGTTAGGATATGAAAAGTAAAATGCATAAATCAGCAATTTGACTTTGATTGCAACAAAGCAAAATACGATCATAAGAATTTCTGGCAAAAAGAAAATACAAAATCAGTCTTCGTAAATTCATAGGTTATATGAATTGGCGAGGAATTTTTCTTCTTATTTCAGCTGTTTTCTTTGCTGTTATTTTCGCTTGGAAGGGGATTAAGCTTGGCTTAGACCTGAAGGGCGGTTCATATTTTCTCCTCAATGTCCGAACAGATCTTGCATACCAGAACTATGTTGATAAAGTAGGATATGAAATACTCTCAAAATTAAAGGAAAAATATAATCAGGAGTCAGTCTTGATTCAGGGTGAAAAGATTTATGTTGGGTATATAACAGATTTTATTGAATTTGTCAAGAAAGAGTTTCCGTCATTTGAATATAAGGGAGAGGAGTTTTTTGATGACGCTACCTATGCTGTTTTCTCTTTGAGGGAAAGTGATAAAAAAGAAATTGAGGAGCTATCCGTATCTCAAGCCTTACAAGTCATATCTTCAAGGGTAGATGAGTTTGGGGTGGCGGAACCACAGATATTCAGGTTTGGGAAGTCCAGAATAGTAGTTCAGCTACCGGGAGTTCTTGACCCCGAAAGAGCAAAAAAGCTTATAGGGAGGACAGCTCTGCTTGAGTTCAGGTTGGTAGAAGATACATCTGATTACCTTGGTGGAATAACACCTCCCGAGGGCGTATATAAAAGTGCGGAGATGGCTGGCGGGAATCAAATACAGTATTTTTGGGCATATGAGAAAGATTTGGAGAAGTTGGCAAGATTTGTGGAAACATTGACTCAATATGTTCAAGGGAAGTCAGTTTTGATCGGGAAGGGAGAGAAGGAAGGAATTTTCAGGACATATGTTTTAGCTCCATCTTCTCAGCTTACAGGGGCTTATTTGAAGGATGCAAGGGTTAGGATGAATTCTATCACCAATGAGCCATATGTTGTTATATCCTTGAACTCTGAGGGAGCGAAAATCTTTGAGAAGCTTACATCAGAAAATGTTGGGCGCAGGCTTGCTATTGTTCTTGAAGGAAAGGTTTTCTCAGCACCAGTTATAAGGGAGAGAATTGCGGGTGGAGTAGCTTCGATTGAGGGGAGATTTACAATAGAAGATGCCAGGGAGCTTGCGGCTGTTTTGCGTGCTGGTGCGCTCCCAGCTCCAGTGGAATTTGAAGAAGAAAGAACTGTCGGTGCTTCCTTAGGAGAAGACTCGATTAGAAAGGGACTATTTGCTTCTCTATTTGGGGCTGCAGTCGTAACCTTGTTTATGCTCCTATATTACAAAATGTCTGGTTTCGCTGCAATTGTGGGAGTTCTTTTCACACTCCTTTTTATATTCGGGATGCTTTCTCTGTTTGGGGCAACTTTAACTCTTCCTGGAATCGCTGCTATAGCTCTTACCATTGGAATGACAGTGGATAACAATATAATAATATTTGAAAGGATAAGAGAAGAAATCTTGAAACGTCTTTCACTGAAACCATCAATTGATGTGGGATATAAGCTCGGTATGGGAACAATAATAGATGCAAACATGACAACTCTTATAGCCGCAATATTTATCTTCCAGTTCGGAACGGGACCTGTTAGAGGTTTCGCTTTAAACCTAACACTTGGAATTCTTGGAGCTTTCTATGGTTCCGTCTTTGCTGCAAAATTTATAATTGATTTCCTTTTAAAAAGGAAATTATTTAGCATATGAAGAAAGCCATGGGTGAAAAGGATAAACTTAAAAAGAAAATATTCAAGGAAGGAGAAAAAAAGGTTGAAGATGCAAAAAGGCAAGACATAACACCTGAAGAAAAAAAGGAAATTCAAGAGATAGCGAGAAAAGAAAAAAAAGAAGTTCAGGAAGAAAAAGTACCCTTAGAAGACAAAAAGGAGACGAAAATCATAACGCCACAACCACTCAAATTCTTTTCAGTATTTCCACAGGGAAAAATCATAAAGTTTATGCAAGCAAGAAAATTTGGTTATATCATATCTTCTATTCTATTTATCTTTTCTATATTCATTATTCTTTCTGGTAAAGTGCCTCTTGGTATTGATTTTAAAGGAGGTTTTTCCGCAGATGTTAAGATTACATCATCATCTGTAAATATAGAAGACCTAAGAACTCTTATTCCAGAAGCTTATATCCAGAACCTTGGAGAAAATAGATTCCTGATAAAATTACCATTAGACATAGTTGAGAGAGAAAGAACTGAAGAAGGATTAAAGAAAGACCCAGCTCAGATTATTTCGGAAAAGTTAAAAGATCTTGGAGGTTTTGAGATAATAAAGGTAGAAAGTGTTGGTAGTATTATAGGGAGGGAGCTGAGGGAGAAGGGAATTCTCGCTTTTGTCTTGAGCCTTCTTGGGATATTCATCTATATATCTTTTAGATTTGAATGGAGGTTTGCAATCGGAGCTACTCTCGCACTTATTCACGATATAGTTATAACACTTGGAATAATATCGTCCATCGGAATTGAATTGTCTATTGTTACTTTAGCTGGATTACTCACACTCGCTGGATATTCAGTTAATGACTCTGTTATAGTCGCTGATAGAATAAGAGAAAAGCTTAGATTTGCAAGAGGTATTTGGACATCTGAAACGATAAACAAAGCAATAACAAGCACTTTACCAAGAACCATTATAACTGGACTTACAACATTGTTTCCTTCTGTATCTCTTATTATCTTTGGAGGAGAGGTTCTCAGAGATCTTGGTATAACTTTTACAATCGGTATCATCGTGGGAACATATTCTTCTGTTTTTATATGTTCTGCGATAGCTTATGATATATATCTTTCTCAACATAAGAGGCGTGGTGAAACTCAAAAGCAAACTGCTCAGCAAACGACGTACGCTAAGGTGAATTGACTATGCGATTTATTTACCTGGTATCGGTTTTTATTCATATATTCTCGGTTATCTTTTGGCTTGGCGGAGCTTCTTTCCTATCATTTATACTTGTTCCCACCATATCAAAAAAGCAAGACTACCCAAATTTGCTTGAAGTGATGGTCAAAAGATACAGTAGAATAACATGGAGCATAATTTTCCCTCTTATCCTGATTACCGGTTATTTCAATTCATACATTAGAACAGGGTATCTTTATCCATCAAAATGGATGGAAGTTTCTTCTTTGATCTTCTGGAAGTTTCACCTATTCTTCCTAATAGTAATCTTAAGTGCGATTCATGACTTTTGGATAGGCCAGAAGGCTATATACGATATGAGGGCCGGAATAAATCCTTCTACATACAGAAAAATATCAAGCTGGATTGGAAGAATTAACTTCTTCCTTGGAATAATCATGTTATACCTTGGAATAAGGGTTGTAAGAGGTTAATAAGATTATAAATTAATGTCTTTTAAATAGATGAATGACTATAGCCAGTGGATTGAAAAAATAAGATCACTTAAAGACATACCAAGGTTTATAGCCTTTGAGGGAATAGAGGGCTGTGGTAAAACAACGCAATCAAAACTTCTCGCTAAATTTCTCAAAAAATGTGGATTTGATGTTAAGGTTGTCAGGGATCCAGGTTTCACTCCTCTTGGGGAAAAAATAAGAAAAATTCTCAAATCAGATGTCAGAATTGATCCAGTAAGTGAGCTTTTTTTGTTCCTTTCAGCAAGAAGGGAACTCGTTGTAGATGTCATAAGACCATCTTTGAGGAAGGGCATAGTTGTTATAACCGATAGATTCACCCCTTCAACACTTGCATATCAAGGTAGAGGTAGGGGACTGATGCAGGAGACTTTGCCTATGCTTTGCTACATTGCAACTGGTGGAGTTGAACCAGAGCTGACATTTATCCTTGATATACAACCTGAAGTAGGACTCAGTAGGCTGAAGGAAAGAACAGAATTGAATGAAACAAAGAAAGATAGATTTGAGTCAGAAGACATAGAGTTTCATAGAAGGGTAAGAGAATTTTACATAGAGCTTGCGCAATCTTCAGATAACATCATACTTGTGAATGCTTCAGATGATGTTTTTTCGGTTTTCTGGGATGTTTTACATAAGCTTTATAAATTTTCAAGAGAAAAATTCAAATGATTTTTCCAAGGATAAAAATCGCAAAGGTATTTCAGAAGTTTTTCCTTTTAGCTCAAGCTACCAATAATTGGTATGATTTTTTGCTATACCTCATAGGCATTGAGAAGAAGGTTAGGGTAAATTTGAAGAATGGCTTTAGTATAGATTTTGGGGAAGATGATAGAGCTGATATGCTCAATTCTAAAAATTTCAAGATTTACAAATCTCTGGCAAGTGCATATCTCTTGAGTAAAAAGGGAATCACTCGTTTCTTCAAATCTGGGTTGGAATTGTCTATAGGAGGTAAGAATTTATACATTCCATTTGATTCTTGCGATGAATTTGACCTTTTCCTTGAAACATTTTACAACCTAATACCGTATCATCACCGCTTTTCTTTTCAGGAAGTTAATAAACAGTATGTGTTATGTAAAGTTGATGGTTGCCTTTTCAAGATCAAGCCAAATTCTGGGATGCTTTATGGAATTTTTGAAGTGTTTTTTGAAGAGCAATACTCCGATCTTGAAGTTCGGGACAAGTTTGTCATTGATGTAGGAGCTTCAATTGGAGATTCGGTGATTTACTTCTTAGCTCGTGGAGCTAAAAAGGTGATAGCCTTTGAACCAGATAAAGACAGTTTTAATTTCCTTGAAGAGAATATATCTCTAAATGGTTCCCGTGATAAGGTAGAAATATACAATGACTTTGCAGATTCTAAAAAAATCAGTTCCTTAGTTCGGAGTCCAAGTGTATTAAAAATAGATTGTGAAGGTTGCGAATTTGAAATCATAAAAAATCTTGATGAAGAAGTTCTGAAAAATGTTGAGCAGATCATCCTTGAGTATCATCGCTTTCCTTCAAGCTTGATCTCCAAGCTATACAAATACGGTTTTGCTATAAGGTATGCTGACCTATATATTCCTTGGATAGGAATAATCAGTTTCAAGAAAAAATCGTGATTCTGTTTGGAAAACTATTTGGCCAGAATATCAAAGAAAACTAAATTTGGGAATGCAGAAATTAGAATCCTAACAGAGATATTAGTCATGATTCCGGCGACGATGTCGTCAAGAATCACTCCATAGGGAGATTTCATTCTATCAAAAAAGATAATCGGAGGAATCTTTGATATATCAAGGAATCTGAAGATGAGGAAAGATATGATGATAACGGGGAGGGTCTTTGGGAGGAGAAAAACTGATATAAGCATTCCAGAAACTTCATCTATAACTACATAGTGCGGGTCATTTTCTTGCCATATCTTTTTTATATTTGGTGAAAGGATGAGGGATATAACCAAAAGAGGGACGGTCAGGATGTCTGTAATATCGCTTTGAAAAGAATAACAGAGTATGCATGTGATGAAGGAAGCTAATGTTCCTTGACCGAAAGGAAAGAATCCAACTCCAAAAAAGGAAAAAAAAATTATGAGAATATATCTTGATGTTTTCATGTGAATGAGATTACATCCTGAAGACCGGATATTTTATCTCATCTTCAATGTTATTCATAGAGACTTCAAGGACAGTTCCAAGAACATCTCTTGTGTTTTCTGGGAATATAATACCGTCATCCCAGAGTCTTGCCGAGGAGTAAAGAGGCGATCCCTCAAGTTCGTATTTTTCAAAAATTTGTTTGTATATCTTTTGTTCTTCTTCTTGTGATAGTTCTTTTTCTTGTCTCTTGAGCTGGTTTTTCTTCACGGTGATAAGAACAAGAGCCGCTTGTTTTGCTCCCATAACAGAGATTCTGCCTGTTGGCCACATAAATAGGAAGCGAGGTTCGTAAGCTCTACCAGCCATAGCGTAGTTTCCAGCTCCGTGTGATCCACCTATGATGACGGTTATCTTAGGAACAGATACAGTAGAAACAGCTTGAACCATCTTTGCTCCGTGTTTTACAATCCCACCTTCTTCATACTTTTTTCCAACCATAAATCCGGCTATGTTCTGCAAGAAAAGGAGAGGAATTCTTCTCTGGTTGCAAAGCTCAATGAAATGTGCCCCCTTTAATGCTGATTCAGAAAATAAAACTCCATTGTTTGCAAGTATCCCACACAAAATCCCTTTTATACGAGCAAATCCGCAAACAAGTGTTTGACCATATTCCTTCTTGAACTCAAGAAATCTTGAACCATCTACAATCCTTGCTATAACTTCTCTCATATCAAAAGGTCTGCGTAAATCAGGTGGAATTATTCCCAAAACTTCATCTGGAGGATAAACCGGATTCTCAAATGAATCAATAGCTCCTATTTTCTTTCTTATCCTTTGTGAGGAGGATATACCACCCAAAGTAGAAACTATCCTTTTTAAGATTCTTATAGCTTCTTCATCATTTGCTGCGAGATGATCAACGACTCCAGATACTCTGGAATGCATAACCGCTCCGCCTAACTCTTCCTCTGACACATCTTCTCCTGTAGAAGCTTTGACTAATGGAGGACCGCCAAGATATATTGTTCCTGTGCCTTTGACTATCACGCACTCATCACTCATTGCTGGGACATACGCTCCACCTGCGGTGCACATCCCCATCACAGCTGATATCTGAGGAATGCCTTTAGCACTCATTTTTGCCTGATTGAAAAATATTCTCCCAAAGTCATCTTTATCAGGAAAAACCTCTGACTGAAGTGGCAAGAATGCACCTCCGGAATCAACAAGGTAAATAGCAGGAAGAAAATTCTGTTCCGCTATCTCCTGAGCCCGCAGATGTTTCTTTACTGTCTCCGGAAAATAAGTCCCCCCTTTGACAGTTGCATCATTCGCAACGACAACAACATAATTATCTAAAATCTTGCCTATGCCAGTTATTATACCCGCCTGAGGAACTTGATTTTCATACATACCATATGCTGCCAATGGGGATAATTCTAAAAAATCATCCGTCAGTTTCTTTATCCTCTCCCAGACAAAGAGTTTTCCCCTCTGTTTGTGAAGAGCTAAAGCATCCTGGTCTCTTTTAGTCCTTACTTCTTCTATGAGCGACTTATATCTGTCGCATACTTCTTTATTCTTTGAATAAAAATCTTTAAAGTCTTCAGAGTTTGTCTTTATCATTGACTTGATAACAGGGAAGTCCGCGTCTGTCATATTAATCTCCTCTCTTTATAGCAGCAATACCAGTTCTCACAACCTCTTTTATACCAAATGGATTTATAAGCTGCAGGAATGCGTCTGTTTTTTCCCTATCTCCTGTTATCTCCACAGTCAAGGTCTTCAGCGTGACATCAACTATTTTCCCTCTGAAAATTTCAACAAGCCTCATAACCTCGTCTCTATTCTCTTTTGTCGCATGTACTTTAACAAGCATAAGTTCTCTTTCAACATGTGGAACATCTGTGATGTTGCTGACTTTTATAACCTCTATTATCTTTCTCAACTGTTTCTCTATTTGCTCAACAACTTTTGAATCTCCCCGTGTTATTATGGTCATCCTTGAGATTTTCGGATCATTTGTCTCGCCAACGCAAAGGCTTTCTATGTTATAACCTCTTCCGGCAAAAAGTCCGGATATTCTTGCAAGGACTCCCGCTTTATTCTCCACAAGCAATGTGAGCACATGAGATTTTTCCTCTGTTTTCCTCGAAGGCCTTTTGGGGAGCATGTCTCTTGTAAGACCTTCAAGGGGAGCAATAGAAGGTGTAGAAAGAATAAGATCCTTTTGCTCGCTAGATTCATTTTTCATATCAGCCATGATTAGCTCCGAATAAGCAGTTCTGCTATCTGCACTGCATTAAGTGCTGCCCCTTTCCTTAAGTTATCCGAAACTATCCACATAACAAGCTCACCTGTTTCCGATTTCTTTATCCTACCGACGAAAACTTCGTCTTTCCCTGCGACCTCTATGGGAACAGGATATTCATCTTCTTCAACTTTGTTTTTCACAACTACACCTTGAGCTTTCTTTAAGACATTTTCTACTTCCTTCGTATCAAAATTTTTCTCAAGTTCAACAAATGCAACTTCTGAATGTGAAACAAATACGGGAACCCTGACGCACATACTGCTTACTTTTATATCAGCCTCCATTATTTTTTTTGTTTCATTAACCATTTTGTTTTCCTCCTCGGTGTGGCCATCGCTGAAGACTTTTCCTATTCTTGGAATCAGATTGAAAGCTATCTTCTTTGGAAACACGGAAGGAATTTCTTCTTTCATTTCAAAGTAAGATATGGTTTGTTTTGCGAGCTCATCCATAGCTTTTTTCCCAGCTCCAGAGACAGATTGATATGTTGCTACCGAAACTTTCTTGACCTTGAAGTTATCGTGAAGAGGTTTTAAGACCACGACAAGCTGAATAGTTGAGCAATTTGGGTTTGCAATTATGCCCTTTTTAGCATCTCTTACTCTTTGAGGATTAACCTCTGGAACAACGAGGGGAACATCCGGATCCATTCTCCAGCGCGAGGAATTATCTATAACTGTTGCACCTTTGCGAGCAAAAATGGGAGCGAATATCCCACTTACAGTTGAACCAGCAGAAAACAATGCTATATCTACACCGTTTAAATCCGCATCTTCCTTTAAAGCCTGAACCTTTACTTTCGTTCCCTTGAAATCTATTTCCTCGCCTTCAGACCTCTCTGATGCAAAGAGCTTTAAAGATTTTACGGGGAAATTTCTCATCTCAAGTGTTTTTACCATCTCTCTGCCGACAACACCTGTAGCTCCAACTACTGCAACACGATACATTATTTAAATTTGTAGTGGAAAACTGAAAGCAAATTCAAAATTGCAAAATACTCAACCTGAATTTATATGTTGCAATCATAGTATGCTGCTTTGGTATTTTACTTTTCATATCCTCGCACTAATTTGATGGATACAACAAAGCATTCAAAGAATATTCTCTCTCCTTTGTTGTAAGCATTATTTTCCTTGAGATATCACAAACTTCAAGTGTTTTGATGAATGTAACAAAGCAAAATTCAATTGAAAATATTGTTTTTGCTATGCTGTAAGTGTTTCTTTTTAGATTTTGTATAGGTGTCTGAGACACTAAAGGAGATAATAAAAGCTTTTAAGGTCTGCAACTACATTTCTTTAGGAATGATATATCTGCGAGAGAATCCACTATTGAGGGAAAAGCTTCTGAAGGAACATTTGAAAAAGAGAATTTTGGGACATTGGGGAGCATGTCCCAATATAAGCTTCACTTACCTTTTTACAAGCCTCATGCTAAAAAAGTATAGTGGAATTCACTCTATATTTGTAGTTGGTCCAGGGCATGGTGCTCCGGGTTTTATATCATCGCTTTACCTTGAAGGAACTCTTTGTAAATATTATCCTCATTTCTCTCAAGATCAAGAGGGATTGAAAAGATTATTCAGAGCATTTTCCTTTCCAGGGGGACTTGGAAGTCATTGCACTCCAGATCTTCCAGGTTCAATACAAGAAGGCGGAGAACTCGGATATACTCTCTCGCATGCTTTTGGAGCGGTTTTTGATAGCCCAGATCTTGTAGCAGTTGCGATTATCGGAGATGGTGAAGCGGAAACGGGTCCGCTTGCAACATCTTGGCATTCAAACAAATTCCTAAACCCAAAAAGAGATGGGCTTGTTCTTCCTGTTTTGTCTTTAAATGGATACAAGATAAACAATCCCACAATCCTGGCTCGCATACCGAAAGATGAGCTGACAAAACTTATTTCAGGATATGGATATGAGCCTATCTGGGTTGAAGGTGAGGAACTTGAAGATGTATCAGAGCAAATGTATCATGCTATGGAAAGAGCTTTCCAAATAATTATGGAGATAAAAGAATCTGATAATAAAAATTTTCGCCTTCCCACGATAATCCTGAAGACTCCAAAAGGATGGACAGCGCCGAAAAAACTCGGGGACAAATACATACAGGGACATTGGAGATCTCACCAGGTGCCTCTTTCGGGTTTTGACCAGAATCCAGAAGTTTTAAGATTACTTGAAGAGTGGCTTATGAGTTATGAACCTCACAAACTGTTTGATCAGAATGGAAGACCTGTGGTAAAAACAGACGCTATATTTCCAGAAGAAGGTAGAAGATTAGGTGATACGCCCTATGCAAATGGAGGATTGTTAAGAATTCCCCTGGAACTACCAGATCCAGCAGAATTTTCCAGAAAACCCGGGGAGATCTACAGTAATACTTTACCTTTGGGACAATATCTCAGATCTGTCATCCTGAAGAATCCAAATAATTTTAGAGTTTTTGGACCAGATGAGACGGCTTCAAACAAGCTTTATCCTACTTTTGAGGCCAAAAAAGTATGGATGCTTCAAAATCTTCCCGAAGACACGGATGAAGGTTTTCTTGATCCAAATGGTAGGGTTATGGAAATTCTATCCGAGCACACCGTGGAAGGTTGGCTTGAAGGTTATCTTCTGACCGGTAAGCATGGAGTACTGAACACATACGAAGGATTTGCTCCGATCATCACATCTATGGTCAATCAGTTTGGAAAATGGTTAGATATAAGTCAAGATGTTCCCTGGAGAGCTCCGATAAGCTCATTGAATTTACTCCTGACATCTGTTGTCTGGCGACAGGATCATAATGGCTTTACACATCAAGATCCAGGTTTTATAAACAGCATAGTAGATAAATGGCCCAATGTGGTCAGACTTTATTTCCCGTGTGATGCAAATACTCTTCTTGCAACTTTGTATCTCTGCCTGCAATCAAACAATAGAATAAACATAATAGTTGCAGATAAGCAATCTCATCCTCAATACCTTGGATATGATCAAGCTATAAAACATGTAATGAAGGGAATAGGTATATTTGAATTCGCAAGTACCCCTCACGGTAGTCCAGATGTTGTTATAGCCAGTTGCGGAGATATACCGACAAAAGAGGCTATATGTGCTTCTTTCATACTCAAAGATATGTTCCCAGATTTATCTATAAGATTTATAAATGTCGTAAATCTTTTCAAGCTAACTCAAGACACTGAACATCCTGACGGTTTGCCTGACTTATACTTTGATTCCTATTTCACAGTAGATAAACCAATCATCTTTAATTTTCATGGCTATCCTTGGCTCATACACAGACTAACCTACAGGCGGAGAAATCATAAAAATCTTCATGTTAGGGGATACAGGGAGAATAGAAAGATAGGTATAGATGCTTCTCATCTTCAGCCTTTCCTGAAAGGAAGAGGTGGAATAACTACTCCTTTACAACTTTCAATAATGAATCAGATAGATCGTTTTAGTATAGCTATAGATGTCATACAAAGAACAGCAAAGCTTCAGGGTAGTAAGAATATCGATGTTCTGAAAGATATGCAAATAGAAGCAATGAGATATGCTTACAAAGAAGGAGTAGATCATCCAGATTTCTCAGATGAGAACTTTCTTATCCCTAAATTACGGAAGTAGTTCCCTCAAATATGCTAAGTTTGCAGAGAGGGATCTACTTTTTAAAGAAACCATACAAATAAAAGGTCTAAAAGACCTCAAGAGAGCGATTATAGATATTAGAAAAAGGATAACCGAGGAGCCATACGCAGTAGTCCATAGAGTTGTGCACGGAATGGATTATAAAAGTCCAATGCCAATAAACAATAAAAATATCAAAATACTTGAAAAACTCTCGGAGATAAACCCACTACATAACTCTATGGCGCTTTATGGAATAAAGCTGAGCTTGAAAATCTTCCCCAAAAGCAGGCAATATTCTATCTTTGATACAGACTTTCATCGCGATATTCCGGAGTATGCAAAATTATATGGTATAGACCTGAAGTTCTATCGGCAGGGAATAAAAAGGTATGGATTTCACGGTATATCTTATTCATATCTCCTGAAGAAATCCATAGAAATCCTCAGAAATGATAAACCTAATCTGATTATTATGCATCTTGGCTCAGGATGTAGTGTGTCAGCGATCAAGGAGGGAAAACCTGTTGAAACATCTATGGGATTTTCTCCTCTTGAAGGATTAATCATGTCTACAAGGTCGGGTGATCTTGACCCGGGGGTAATCTTATACTTGCTTAAAAGATACAGGCCTGAACAGATAGAGAAAATTCTCTACAGAAAATCCGGCATAAAAGGAATATTTGGATCTGAAGACTTCAGAGAAGTTATAAAATCCAGATATAATGACCCAAATGCTAAACTTGCTTTTTTAGCATTTTTACATAGGCTTATAAAGTATGTCGGTTCATATTGGTTTGTTCTGGACGGGAAAGTAGATGCTATTGTGTTTTCCGGAGGTATTGGAGAGAATAGTCCAGAGCTAAGAGAAGAGCTCTGCCAGAGGATAAGCAAATTTGGGGTATACATAGATAAGCTGAAAAATTTACAAAATCAAATTATCATAAGTTCTCAATACAGTCCGACAAAGATTTTGAACATAAAAACTGATGAAGAATCAGAAATGATCAATATATTGCTTGAAAAAATTGGTCCGGAATGATTTTTAACCTGAATCTTGCAAGAAGTCTCCATCCTCTACAGTTTGGAGATGAATTTCAAGAATTTGACAAAAAGTCAGTTTCGGATTATAATTGTGATATATAACCCTGATAACCAAAGGGTTGGGCTCACCCACCTTATGGGTGGTAGGGTAGGAACTACCCGAACTTACGCCTGTGGAGAGGCTTATAGCCTCGTTGAAGCAGGAAGCTCCATATTCTATAAGATGGAGCAGTTCACTATTTCCTGATTTAAGCGTTAAGGTTTTTAGGATGTCAAATAATATTAAAGTGTTGGGCGGGTAGCTCAGAGGAAGAGCGTCGGCCTTACAAGCCGAAGGTCAAGGGTTCGATTCCCTTCCCGCCTATTTTTTTGAATGAACCTTGTCGTTGGCTCCATAAACTACGATTTTACCATATATGTTAGTGACTTCCCAGAAATAGGTCAGACAATAACCGATGGAGTTCTGCGTGAATCTCCTGGAGGCAAGGGGTTCAATCAAGCTGTTGCAAGTGCAAGAGCCGGTGCTAAAACGAAGTTCATCGGGTGTGTTGGAGATGATTCAATCTCAAATCTCCTTATGAAACATATGCACTCGGAACTCAAAGAGAATAAAAAGTTTATCCCACAAATAATAAAAATCAAAAATGTTAAAAGTGGTTGTGCTTTTATCACAGTAAGGGATAATGATGGAAGCAACAAGATAGTTGTATCACCAGGGGCTAACAGAAAGATTCCAAAGAGTAAAGTTTATGAGCAACTTAAAAAGAAAGATTTCTCCTGTATTCTTCTGCAGTGTGAGCTTGATGAGGATATAGTTAGAATGTGTCTTGAATTTTCTCGTAAAAATGGGAAGAAAATATTTCTCAATGCTGCACCATTTAAACCTTGGGTAAAAGATGTTTTCCACCTTGCAAATTTTCTGATCGCAAATGAAATTGAAATATTACATATTGGAAGAGCTTTGGGGTTAAATGGTGAAATACTTCAGATCGTTAAAGAAATATCTAAAGGCTTTCCCGGAGGCATAGTAGTGACTCTTGGGAAGAGAGGTCTTATATTTTGTGATAGGTCAAGGTGTTTTCATATGGGAGCTTTTCAGGTCAGAAGTATAGATACTGTAGGTGCTGGGGATTCCTTCTGTGGATATTTTTCTGCTTGTATCGAACTTGGCAAAAGCTTGGAAGATGCTCTGCTGTTTGCATCAGCATCAGGAGCTCTTTCAACCACAAAGAAGGGAGCCTTTAAATCTATCCCATATTTCAAAGAAGTTGAAAGGTTCATAAGGAATTCAAAAAAACCAGAGATAAAAACTCTTTAAATGTCTGGAGTAGATAAAAGATTTTTGATAATCCAAACAGCTTTCATTGGTGATTTTGTTCTGACAACTCCTGTTATAAACTCTTTGAATATAAGTTATGGTAAAGATAATGTCTATGTTTTAGCTCGCCCATTTGCGAAGGAACTTATTGAAAATAGAACGATAGAATTCAATAAAGATAAAAAATACTTGGCATTCTTCAAAGTACTATCAGAGTTAAAGAAATTGAAAGTAGATTTTGCTATTTCTCCTCATCTTTCTGCAACGTCTGCATTGCTATCTTTTCTTTCCGGAGCTAAGGATAGAATAGGTTTTGAGGAAAGTGTTCTACCTTTCCTTTTCACAAAGAGAGTGAAAAAATTTACAACAGCTGTGGAGAGCGAATCACAAAGGATCTCCAGAATTCTTGAGCCTCTGGGTGTTGTTCCAAAATCTCCGTATATCTTTATTGATATGCATTATGTTGAAAAATGGCAAAAGTTTTTCAAACCATTTGTGAAACTTAAGAAGGTTGTTTATGCCCCTTTTTCTAACTGGAACACAAAATCTTATCCTTTCTGGAGGAGTATCCTTAAATACGTCCCCCAGGATATGCTCTTTATTCTCATTGGTAAATTTGAAAATCAAGGATATACTTTAGGAAACTACAATGTTGTAGATCTAACAAATAAAACTAACCTCAAGGATGTTGTAGCGATTTTGTACTTATCTGATTTTTTCTTTGGAGTAGATAATGGTATATCTCATATAGCTTCTGCGCTTTCTAAAAGATGCTTTGTGATTTTTGGTCCAACGATCCCGGAATTTGGTTTTTTCCCAAATTTTTCTGATTACAAAATTATTCAGAGAAGTATCCCGTGCAGACCTTGTTCCTTACACGGAACGAAAAGGTGTCCTCGCGAACATTTTGCTTGTATGAGAACTCTTGACCCAAAATATGTTGTGGAAGAGTTCATGAAGTTTGCCCTTATGTGATTTTCTTATATGTTCTCTCCGTTGCAAATCTTGAACCGTCCCTCTTTTCTTATGTGTGATTGCTTTGTTGCATTCATCAAAAAAATCAGCCCCTTGGAGTTTGTGATATCTCAAGAAAATAATGCCTAACAATGCAGAATGAAAATATTTTCTGAATGCTTTATCCATCATAGTGCGAGGATATGAAAGGTAAGATATTTTGACTATGATTGCGACAGAAAAATTCACACTTTAGTGCGTAAAAAAAATCATAAAAAATACATAGTCTGAAGCTTGCTTCTACCTTTTTTTATTTTGTTTCTTGTTGGAATAAATATCACCCAATGTATCCAATGGGAATAAAGATTAAAAAAATTGGTAGCCGCATCCTTTAGGATGCGTAAAAAAGTAAAAAAATTGTTTTATTGCATTCATCAAATCAAAAATGCTTTTTAAATAGGATATAGTGAATAATACATAAATCGGTATTTTGACTATGATCGCAAGGGAGCTGTAATCATTTTATAATTCTTTCCTCAATATCTCAAATGGTTCTTTTTTTATCGCTCTCTGAACAGGTATTATCGATGAAATGAAAGACGATACTAAAGCTATAGTCCAGCTCACGATTATATCCTGAATTTTTATCCTTGATGGAAGTGAAGAGATGAAATATACATCTTCGGGGAGTTGTATTATTTTGTATTTAGATATTACAAAGGATATAAAAATCCCTAAGATTGTTCCAAGTATTATCCCTTTAGCAGCTATTATCATACCAACACCTAAAAATGCTCTTCTTATTTCAGAAACGGATACTCCAAAGGATTTAAGTATTGCTATATCCTTTGATTTGTCCCGTAGCAATATAGCTAATGTTGAAAGTATGTTGAATGATGCTACAAGTATTATAAGCCCAAGTATTATGGTCATTCCTATTTTTTCAAGTTGCATTGCCGCGAATAAGTTTTTCTGTGTTTTTGTCCACGGTAGAGCGAAAAAAGGATATCTTATCAAACTTTGTATCTCATAGGATTTGCTTTCGGCTTGGTCTGGGTTATCAAGCATTACTGCAATGGAGCTTACGAAATTTTTTGTTTCAAAAAGATCATTACATATTTCAAGATCAAGAAAGACGAAAACTGAGTCCCAGTCAAATATTCCAACTTCTATTATCCCAGATATTTCAACTTCTGTTGCGTTCGGCACAAAGCCAAAGGCTGTTGCTTGACCATATGGTGAAATTATTGTTATTTTGTCCCCGATATCAAGCCCTATGTTCTTTGATAGAATTGATCCAATCACTGCCTTTTTCCCTTCGAAAATCTCCCCAGATTTCAAAAGTTTTTTGAATCTTTCGGAGTTCTTAACAAATTCTGGAGGAATACACTGTATCACAACAGAAGATGTCAATTCCTCTTTTCTTATTATCGCGTTTCCAACAAACAAAGGAAATATGTCCTTTACACCTTTAATTTTTTTCAATTTCTCTGCTAAATTTTCCCAATCTTCTATTATTCCACCAGATTTTATAACCAAAATGTGAGGATTTATGCCTAAAATCTTGTTTCGTAGTTCTTCTCTGATTCCTGTCATAACAGATAGGACAACAATCAGTGCTCCCACTCCTATTGCTATTCCAAGTACTGAAAGAATGTTCATAAATCTCAAGAATCCAGATCTACCCTTTGAATATCTTATTGATAGAAAAGAAGATGAATAACTAATATTTACGAGATCTTTGAACACTCTTTTAATTTTTCGCCATTATCTTTTCATCTTTGCGTTTTCTGTTTTTTTATGGTCTAAAAGATAGATGGAATCAAAGTTCTTTTTGTTCCTAAATTTTCCTTTTCATGTTGTTTTGATTTGCTGCTCAGGATGTTATTATTTCGTTTTCTCCATCTCTTATAATTATTGTGTGTTCAAAGTGTGCTGAAAGTGATCTATCTTTTGTTACCACTGTCCATCCATCTTCAAGAATTTCAACTTCGCTACTTCCCATACATATCATAGGTTCTATACATATCGCAAGATTTTTTATAAGCTTTATCCCTTTACCTGGGGTTCCATAATTCAGAATTGGTGGGTCTTCATGTAGCATTCTTCCTATTCCGTGCCCGCAGAATTCCTTCACAACGGAAAATCCAAATCTTTTCACATAGCTTTCTATGAAGTTTCCGAGATCTCCTGTTCTTGTTTCTGGTTTCACATATTTTATTGCTTCATATAATACTTCTTCAGTGATTTTTACGAGTATTTTTGACTTTTCATCTCTATCTCCAACAATGAAGGTTTTAGCTGCGTCAGCGTGAAATCCTTCATAAATAGCGCCAAAATCAACTGAAATGATATCTCCATCTTTTATCACCTTATCCTTGCGTGGGATTCCATGTATTACCTCTTCGTTTATTGAAACGCAAACCGCAGCAGGGTAGTTCTGATATTTGTAGAATGAGGGGTATCCGTTCCTCCTCCTTGTTATTTCCCAGGCAAGTTCATCTATTTTATTAAGGGATATACCAGGTTTAATAAGTTTTTCCACTTTCTCAAGAAGTTCGGCTACAATCTTTCCAGCTTTTCTCATCTTCTTGATTTCCTCTTCATTTTTTGGAATGATCATAGTAAAACACATTAAATTAGCCTATCGTAGATGTTTCTTCTTGAAAATCAGATAAATTTTTCCTCACCCTTGGCAAGTATTTAGTAAAATTGCCTTTGTAAGGATTTTACCCATAAACTTATCACCATTAGAAGCTTGTCGAACTTTATCTTGAAAAATATTAAGGCTATTAGTTTCTCATCATTTATGTTTGTGTAAAGATTTACATATTCTATCAAGTGTGTTCTGATATATCTGACCGCTATAAATCTTTAACATAAATTTAGCAAGAAGTCTCCATCCTCTATAGGGTGGAGTAGTTCACCATTATTTTCTATACATAAACATGAGGTTTGTATAGTCTTTTCAACTGCTTTTTTATTCTTGTGAAATTTTGTTTCACATAACTTTTATACCAATTTGGCTTAATTTTTCAAAGATAAGGCTCCGGTTTGTGCTTCCTTCATAAATTACCCTGACTGTGTTCATATCGACTGCCTCTATATATGTTGGAAGGTAGCTTTGAATTTGAGTATCTCCTATGAAGGTTATATCAGCTCTCTCAGCGAATATCTGGCCATTTTTTATTGGTATGCATAGAGCTATCCCTCCTATAATTCCAAGAAGCTCATTTATGTTTTTATCTCTCTGCACTCTTATACCAATTTTAGAGATATTGATCTTTAGGTTTGGTATTGATACAAGAATTAAATCATGAAATTCAGAAATTAGATCAAATAATTTTTCTTCAAAATTCTTTAGAAAGAAAAATTTCTTAATGTATTTTCTGTCTGAAAAATAAAGAAAGGGTGGTGGGATCATTTCTCCTTTCAAAATGTTGACGAAATCATTTATTGAGTTTGAGAATGGACATATTCCTAAACTTAAAAATGATTTATCATATATTTTGTCTGGAAATATTATTCCACCGCCTTTCTCATAAATGTTCCTTATGGTAGAAGCTTTTGACTTGATCTCTTCCCAAGTTTTTATCACCATTGCTGAATAATTTTATTTTAATTAACTCAAAAATCCCCTTATTTAAATGGAGGTTTTTTGAAAATTACAAAGCTTTATATTGTAATATTATTTGGAAAAATATATGTCCTCTGAGGAATTCGTAAATGAGGGTTTTATAAAGCAGGTTATAGGTCCTGTTGTTGATGTTGAATTTCCTGATGGAGATCTACCAGCCATATACAATGCTCTTGTTACATATAATGAATTTCTTCCTCCTTTTGACAGTAAGAAATATAATGTTGTTCTTGAGGTTATCCAGCAGATAGGTGATAGGACTGTAAGGACAATAGCTCTTGATTCAACAGATGGTTTGAAAAGAGGGCAGAAAGTTTATGATACTGGGGCTCCTATAAAGGTTCCGGTTGGACCTGAAACTCTGGGTAGGGTTTTTGATGTTCTTGGGAGACCAATAGATGGAAAAGGTGAGGTCAAGGCTGACAGATATTTCCCTATACATAGGGTGCCCCCGGGAGTTTCTGAGCAATCAACAAAGGTAGAAGTCCTTGAGACAGGCATAAAGGTTGTGGACCTCTTAACTCCGTATCCAAAAGGTGGTAAGATAGGTTTCTTTGGGGGTGCTGGTGTTGGTAAGACTGTTTTTATAATGGAGCTAATACATAACATTGCTAAATTTCACAAGGGTATTTCTGTTTTTGGTGGAGTAGGTGAGAGATCAAGAGAGGGAAATGAACTTATATTGGAAATGGAAGAATCGGGAGTTATAAAAAATGCGGTTTTGGTTTTTGGTCAGATGAATGAACCTCCTGGTGCTAGGGCACGGGTGGGCCTTACGGCTCTCACAATGGCTGAATATTTCAGAGATGTTGAAGGTCAGGATGTTTTACTTTTCATCGATAACATATTCAGGTATGTTCAGGCGAACAATGAGGTTTCTGCTCTTTTGGGGAGACTTCCATCGGCTGTTGGATACCAACCTACTTTGATGCAGGATCTTGGTGAATTACAAGAGAGGATAACATCTACCAAGCGCGGTTCAATAACTTCTGTTCAAGCCATATTTGTCCCAGCAGATGATATAACAGATCCTGCACCTGCTTCAACGTTCGCACACCTTGATGCAACAACTGTCCTTTCAAGGCAGATTGCAGAGCTTGGGATCTATCCAGCAGTTGACCCTCTTGATTCAACATCGAAAGCCTTAACTCCGGAAATAGTTGGTCTGGAACACTACAGTGTAGCAAGAGAGGTTCAGAGAGTCCTACAAAGATATAAGGACCTTCAAGATATAATAGCTATTTTGGGTATGGAGGAGCTTTCGGAGGAAGATAAAATAACTGTTTTCAGAGCAAGAAAAGTTCAGAAGTTCTTAAGTCAGCCTTTCCATGTTGCAGAACAATTCACAGGTAATCCGGGAAAGTATGTTAAGATAGAAGAGACCATAAAAGGTTTTAAGATGATCGTAAGTGGTGAATGTGATGAGTTGCCAGAACCAGCATTCTACATGGTGGGAAAAATAGAGGAAGCCTTTGAAAAAGCAAAGAAACTTTGAGCATGAAGATTTTGATTCAAAATCCTTTCTCTAAGGTATATCAGGGCGAAGGGGATTCTGTCTATGTAACTACTCCTTCAGGAGATGCTGAGATACTTCCAGGGCACTCTCATTTTTCCTCTATAATCACTGGAAAAGTAAAGGTAAAAGATGACGGACTTCTTAAATTCGAATTAGATCTTGGTGATAAAAAAGGAATTCTGCATACAGATGGGAAAGAAGTTGTCATATTAGTTTGCTAACCTAACGAAGAAAGTCTCTGTTTGCGGTTTTTATTATCTCTTGTGAAAATGTTTGAGAAGTTGTTATGTCAGATTTGACATTTGCTTGCTGGCTCTTAGATAAGATGAACATTGCTTGAGGTTTTATTACTCTCTGCTTTATGACTATTTCTTTAATCTTTATAGTCTTTTTAGGCTGTGCGGACTGCTTCCGTTCTGCATAAGCGTTCTGTATGAAAATAAAGAAAACTAAAACTGCTACCAATTTTATTATTTTCTTCATTTCAATAACAAAACCTTAATCCTGTAATTATATTATAAGGAACAAAGTTCTTTTTTGTGAAAAAAAAGTAATTTTTATGAGAAACGGAATACCATTTAAAAATATTGTTTTAGCTTCCATTGAATATTGTGGGGATGATGAGGAGAAGCTTTCATATATCTTTGATTTCTTGTCATACCTTGTAGAAAAAAAGGCAGAAGAACAGATTGATCAGAAAAAGAATTGTTGTGCTTCCGATTATAGGCAGAAAAAGTTGGAGCTTAAGGTGGACGATAACATTCTCAGGTTTGCCAATTTTGCAGAAAGTCTTGGTTATTCTGTAAGTGGGATGCTTGTCAGCGCTATGGCTAAATTTTTCGGTATAGATAATAAATCGTTCAAGATGAAAAGATTGAAACAGAAGAAGATGAAAGGTAAGAGAACAATTTCTCTGAAACTTCCTATGGATTTATATTATGAAATAAAAAGGAGAGTAAACGAGCCAATAAATATTGTTGCAAGAAGGGTGATAAAATACTTTGTTGAATCTAAAGAAAAGTTTTTCACATTTGCAGACTAAATTTGCGGGGAGAGTGTTATGAAGCGGAATGCAAAAAATAAAAAATTAAAAAAGAGTGGTGAAATTCCTTTAGATTATAAACTTAAGATAGAAATGGAATTATCAAAGAAGGGATATATATACGGAACAGCTCGTGAACTTTCAAGTTGTTTAAGGATTCCATTGAGGTTTATTTATATGTTGATAAATGGTAACAAGGGTTTTATTTCTGATAAAATTAGGAGTGGTGGATGCACTTATTACTTTATAAGGAAGCGAAGTTCAAAAGCGCGCCTGTAGCTCAACAGGATAGAGCGTCGGACTTCGAATCCGAAGGTTGCGGGTTCAAGTCCCGCCAGGCGCACAAAATGATTATACTGATGATATATATAAACATAATATAGACCTGAAATCAAATCGAATTTTTGAACATTTGGTCAAATTTTTCTGATTTTAGTCTTATATTTTTTTTGTGCCCTAATCTGATGGAGAAGATATGGTAGAGGTTAATAATAGTAATCTTTCGGATAAGGTTGTAATAACCTGTGCTTTGTCGGGAGCTGTTGCAAATAGAACGCAATGTCCATATATCCCCTATACTCCAGAGGAGTATGCTGCTGAAGCTAAAAGAGCTTTTGAGGCTGGTTGTACCGTAGTTCATATACATGCAAGAAGACCAGATGGAACTCCATCATATCTTGTTGAGGATTTTAGAAACATCGTAAACGCTATAAAGGCCGAAGTTCCTGATATGATAATAAACCTTTCAACAGGGGCTGTTGGTCTTACCAGAGAGCAAAGAATAGCACATGTCATTGAACTTAAACCAGATATTGCTGCCTTGAATATGGGAACAATGAATTATGCAAAGTATAGTCCAAAAAGAAAAAATTGGGTTTTCGCTTTTGAGTTCATAAACTCAATATGGGATATAGAATACTTTATAGACAATATGGTAAGGGTTGGAACAAAACCCGAGTGTGAGTGTTTTGATCTTGGACATATAGAAACTATCTATCCTCTACAGGATAAGGGATTGCTTAAGATATTTCAGGTGAGCATAATATTAGGGGTTGTCGGAGGTGCTTCGGCAGATCCGAGAAATCTTGTTTATCTATCCACGAGGGTCCCAAAGGAAGCGCAATGGGAGGTTATAGGAATATCAAGAGAACAATGGGCACTTGTAATGCAAGCTACTCTTCTGGGCGGAAATGTTAGAGTTGGATTTGAAGATAACTTTTACCTACCAGATGATAGAATGGCTAAGTCAAATGGGGAGTTGGTTGAAGCTGCGGCTAAAATCATTAGAATGGTGGGTAGAGATATAGCGTCGCCAAGTGAAGCAAGAGCTATCTTAAAACTTGATGAAGCTAGAAAACTTGCTCAAGACATATAAAGCAAATCACAAAACACAGTGATATTTCTATGCAATCAATATTATATCAATTATAATTCTGCGGTATCGGTTCAGTTCAATTTACTTGGTTGTATTCTCCCGGATTTTCGAGGGAAAGTTGCAAGCAGTATAACGGATTCTTAAAACAGAATTTTACATTATTTGATTTTCTTGCAATTAATATCAAGTAATATGAATTTCAAAACGATTGATGATATAGAAAACTCTGTGATTCAGTTTGTTGGTTTGAAGCTTCCGAGGGTATATACAGAGGATGAAGTAAAACAGTTTCTGGATATAATCATATCCGATGAGATCTTTACAAAGACATATTCAACTTTCGGCATAAGGAGGGAAATGGATATACTCTTGTTTCAAATGCACAGGGACCTTGAAATTCTATCAAAAAGAATAAAAAGAATTATGAGCAAATCATCCATTGGGATGAAAAGTGAAATTGCTATGATATTGACAGGAATAATAAGAAAGTCAAAGTATGGATCAAAAGTTCCTTTAGAAGATTATGCAATAGTTGGGAACTCAAATCAAGGAAAGTATCTTGTAGTATATCCATTTGTTAAGACTTCTGAATGGTATCTTGAGGATTTCAAAACCAGAGCAGAGATGATGGGGGAGCATATAAAGGTTGGAAGAAAATATCCCGAAGTAAAACAATTACTAGCTTACTCTTTCGGATTAGATGATCAGGAGTTTATAGTTGCGTATGAGATGAATGATATCGTAGTTTTTCAAGACCTTGTTATGGAACTTAGAGAAACTAAAGCGAGAAAATATACTCTCAGAGATACTCCAATAATATCAGCCATAAGCGTAGATCCAGATAGGCTTTTTGAACTTTGAATTTCATTTTTTTCTTGAATTGAAAAATAATACAATAGATATAGCTACAAAGAGTGTAAGCGATAAAACTACACCAAATAAAAAGTAGATTGTCAAACCAAAAAATCTTGAAACTATGAGGATGATTAGAAAGTAAAAAGCAATTTTGAATGTGTATAGTAGTAGGGATATAGATTTACTAAATTTCCCTTTTTGTAGGATCTTCGTTGTCAGGAATATATTTATGACTATTGCGGATGAAAAAACAAGAAACCCGGATATGACCTGTACTAGTTCCACATTTTAATTTTATCTACTGACAGATAAACTTTAGATAACTATCTTAATTTTATCGGATAATATGTATCCTATTTTTCTGAACATAAAAGGCAAAAAATGTGTTATCATCGGTGGTGGTAAAGTTGGTGAGAGAAAAGCTAAAAGACTCATTAGAGAAAAGGCGAATGTTCTGGTAATATCGGAAAGTTTTGTTCCTTATTTTTACAAAAGGAAGAATCTTGTAAGTCTTGTAAAGAAGAGATACTCTTATGGAGATATACCTAAAGATAGTTTTTTAGTTTTTGAATGTACCGGTGATAAAGAAGTTGCTCATACGGTCTTCAAGGAATGTAAGGAGAAAGGTTCTATTTTTAGCTCTGCCACTCTTCCAGAAATTTCTGATTTTTTTGTACCATCTTCTTTGAGATATGGTGGGATGGAGATAGCTATATCTACATATGGGAAATCTTCTTCGGTATCTCGGGCTCTGAGGGAGAAAATAAAAAGTCTTCTTCCTAAAAATCTTTATATGAAGATTAGGATCATAGAAAAAATGAGAAAAGAACTTAAATCAAAGGGCAAAAAGACAAGAAAAGAGAACAATTTCTTGCTTAAGATTTCAAGGATTATGTATGAAAAGGCTGATTTATCTTATTTGGATTTTAGAAATTTAGTATTCAGGGAGGCAAAAAATTTCCAGATTAATCTCAAGAGACAAAGATATTAAATTTTTGATGCTCTAATTTTTACTAATTTGTGTAAGATGCTTTGTTTTCAGATAAATCTATAAGATTATCTGTCTAATACTTTACTGGTCCGATAAATTGCAACTTGATAAAAATTCAAAGAGATTATTAAATTATAAAATTATAACTAGTAGTAATGCAACAGCTTGATATATTTCACGATCTGGAGAATAGAATAGTTTCTCTGAAAAATCAAAGTGGTAAGATATATGGAAAGATAGAGAGCATATCAACGGTTTATGTAGTTTGTTCTATACCGTCTGGGAGTGTTGGAGATTATGTTGTTATACACACACCATATGGTGAGGTTGGTGGAGAAATAGTTGGATTTAAGGAGGGTAAAGCTATAGTTATTCCTTACGATGGAACGGTAGGTTTATCGATTGGAATGAGGGTAGAAAGACTGATTCCGCGAAATACACAGAAGGTAGGTTTCGGACTTCTGGGAAGAATAGTTGATGGTTTGGGTAATCCTATAGATGGTAAGGGGCCGATAAAGTTTGAAGACGAACTTCCTTTGTTTGGAAGCCCACAAAATCCGCTAAGAAGGAAAATGATAACTCAGCCAGCAGATGTTGGAGTAAAGACTATAAATTCTGTACTAACGGTTGGTAAGGGGCAAAGGGTAGGGATATTTGGCGGTTCGGGAGTGGGGAAAACTACTCTTCTTGGCATGATGGCTCGTCATACCACTGCAGATGTTAATGTGATAGCTCTCGTTGGAGAAAGAGGTAGGGAGGTTAAAGAATTTGTTGAGAAGATTTTAGATGAGGAAGCTTTGAAAAAATCAGTTGTCGTTGTATCCACATCAGATACTCCTCCTCTTCTTAGAGTGCGAGCTGTTTTTCTGGCTCATACATATGCTGAGTTTTTCAGAAACCAAGGAATGGATGTTCTCCTGATCATGGATTCAATAACCAGGTTTGCTATGGCTATGCGAGAGATAGGTCTTTCCCTTGGAGAACCACCGACTGCAAGAGGATATACTCCGTCCGTCTTTTCGACACTTCCAAGAGTTCTTGAGAGGGCAGGGGCCTTTGAAAAAGGAAATATAACAGCATTTTATACGATACTTGTCGAGGGAGATGATACTAACGAGCCTATAGCAGATAATGTTAGAGCAATAATAGATGGGCATATAGTGCTCTCAAGGCAACTCTTTAACAAGCGAGTCCTTCCGTCTATAGATGTTATGAGTTCTATATCTCGTGTTATGCCAGATATCGTATCTGATAATCATATAGACTATGCTTTTAAGTTTGTGAGAGTAATTTCTGATTATGCAGAAGCTGAGGACCTTATAAAAATAGGAGCATACAAAGGCGGGAATCCTAGACTGGATTATGCGATAAAAAAAATAGGAGATATTTTCGATTTTATGACACAGAAAATAACCCAAAGAGTATCTTTTGAACAGTCTGTGGAGGAGATGATAAATATTATCAAGGATTAATCTTTTCGGAAAAGAAAAATTACAAAATACTTTTGAATTTTTTAAATTTATATAGTGATGGAAGAGAAAAAGGAAAAGTCTCCATTTGATTTGTTAGATCCGCAGATGAAGGAAGCACTATCTAGGGCCATAGAGGAAGTATCATCTGAGGAGGAGGAGAAGACAAAAATTAAAAAAGGAGAAGAGATAGTTCCGGATCTTCTTCGCTCACTTTTAGATATACCTCTTGAAATATCCGTTGAGCTCGGGAGAACTAAAATGCTTATTGGAGATCTTTTACAGGTTACTCAAGGTTCAACTATAGAGCTTGATAAATTTGAAAACGAGCCCGTTGAAATTCTTGTAAACGGCCGACATATAGCTAGGGGCGAAGTTATCCTCATTGGAGATAAATTCGGGATAAGAATAATAGATATAATAAGCCCTGAAGAGAGAATAAAGAGGCTTGGTAAGATATAATATGTGCTAAGTGGTGGTAAGCTGAAGATAATTAAAGATATATACTTTTACCTTGAAAGCGGATTCCAGATAGAAGAGGCAATACAAAAATCTAACAATCTCATATTTCAAGATATCCAAAGAGGGCTAAGTTTATCTGAAAGTCTTAAGAAATTAGATTTTCCAGACTTTATTGTTCAGAATGTCAAAGTAGGTGAAGAAACAGGGAAGCTTAAAGATATATTGAAAAATATTGTTGAAATTATAGAAAGGTCTGTAGAATTTCAAAGAAATTTGAAAGTATCTATGCTGACACCTTTCTTTACCTTCTCCTTGGCTTTGTTCATTTTTCTTTTTGTTGTATCTTTTGTCATAACTGAAATATCCCAGATAATGACTGATATGGGCGTTTCTGTTTCAAAAAGTTTGAAATTTGTCTATGGTATTGGTTTATATCTGCGAAAAAACATATATTTATCTTCATTGGCATTATTTGCAATCATAGTTTGGTTAGGATACACCTTGTTCTCATTTAGACTGCCTATTTTCAGAGAGCTCATTGTTTCTTTTATACTCAGATCTATATCTTTGTGTTTGAAAGGCGGTATTGAGCTTCAAAGAGCATTAGTGATAGTATCTGAAATATCAAATATCAAACAAATAAGGGAAGCACTATTGAAAGAAACTGTCAATCTAATGAGAGGTAAGGATCCTGATTTTTCTTTTGTTCCAGAATTCTCTGAAGAATTTAAAAAGGGTTATGAAGCTGGAAATTTGTCGTTGGTTCTTGAAAGAATATCAGATTATATGGAAAAAAGAAGCAGAACTAGACTTGAAATCATAAAAAAGATTATGGATCCAATTTTGTTTTTGATAATAAGCTTGATCATAGTTTTTATTGTAGTCTTTATGTATGGGCCTATGATAAAAGAGATGATAAAAATAATATAACAGATGGAGATTAAAAATTTTTATATCATTCCCTGTTTGAATCTTGTCATTCAAAATGTCAAGATTTTCTCCAGAAGATACTAACATATATGAATCCTATTGTTATGTATCATAAGATAAAGAACTGTAGGTTTGGAATTAATTTTTGCTTCGTTTAAAATTACAGATAGATTTCTTATTTCCTGATACAGGCGAATATTATAACCTTTTTATTTTTCCTGAAGCCATTTTCTTATAATAAGTATAGCGATATCCTTATTGGTAGAGACTATATCTTTAGCTACAGATGCTATGGTTTCTATATCTTCTTCCGGAATAATAGGTGGAGGGGCAATTTCTATTGAAGGAAGTTCAAAGGAGGGAGGGGGAGCTATCTTTAGTTGAGGCATTACTTTTTCCTCTTCTGGAGGTGGTAGCGTGATTTCTTCAATCTTTATCTCCTCTTCGGGTGGCTTTGTAGGGGGTGAAATTTCTTCTATTACCTCTTTTGGCGCTGGTGGTGGTTTTACCTCTTCAGGTGGTGGTTTTATTTCCTCAATTACAGGTTTTATTTCCTCAGGTGGTGGTTTTATTTCCTCAATTACAGGTTTTATTTCCTCAGGTGGTGGTTTTACCTCTTCAATCAATACTTCAGGTGGTTTATATTCTGGAGGGGGAGGAGGAACTTTGACCTCAAATTCGGTCGGTGGGGGTGGGGGAGCAATTTCTTCAAATTTTATCTCAATCGGTTGAGGTGGGGCGATCTCAATTGGTAAAGGAGATGGGGGAGCTGGAGTTTCTAAAATAACTGGAATTTCTATCTTCTCTGGTGGCTGCTTTTCAAATTTTGGAATCACGACCTCGACTTCTTGGGGAAGCCTTCTTTCAAATAGCTTTTTGAATATAAGATATAGAGAAATGAAAAATCCAATTGCTGCAATAGCAATCCATTTATACATACTCGCTCGCTCCTTTGAAACTTCAGATAATTCAAACATAGCTAGCCTTTCTGCATACCTGAATGAACTTTCAAATGGAACTGAAACAACTGATATCTGGTCACCTCTTTCTTGTCTTATGCCAACGGCTGAAATTATGAAAGACCTTATGCTTTCAAGCTGACCATCTGGAAGTGGGATGAACTTTACATATGGTTTATTGTTTTGCCTTTCAACTTCGTATTGACCATCTACCATTACAGCTACGGAAATTCTCTTTATATCTCCGACTTCTTCTTCAACATGCTCTACTATCTTTGATATCTCATAATTTCTTATTTTTTCGTTCCTCTCGTATTCGGACTTTCCAGGGAGAGGTTCTATTCCTATATCAGGAGGAACATTCTCTCTTGTTCCTGGGGGCCCAACAGGCACTGCTCCAACTCCTTTAAACCTTTCATCAATTATTTGCTCACTTCTGACAGCAGTTTCAAAGGGATCATATCTTTCTGATACTCTCTTCACTTTCGTAAAATCAAGCTCCGCATCTACTTTTACTGCAACTTTTCCCTCTCCAACACTTTTTTCAAGTAGTTCTGTGAGCCTTTCTTCAAGATCTCTTTCAAATTTCCTTTTAAGTTGTATCTGTGCTTCGGATGCTTCAACATGCATAAGTTCCTCCTCTTCTTGCTTTTTGGGAGCTAAAATCCTCCCTCTCTGGTCAACCACTGTAACATTTTCAGGTTTTAGTCCCTCAACAGATGATGAGACAAGATGCACTATACCCTTGACCGCTCCAATTGGTAAAGAGCACCCAGGAGTTATCCACAGCATAACAGATGCTGTCGGTTCTTTTTCTTGCTCGGTAAATAATTTCTTTTCAGGGAATGCTATATGAATTCTTGTATTTTCTATGCATTGTATCTTTGATATGGTTCGCTCAAGTTCTCCCTGAATAGCTCTTTGGTAATTGACTTTCTGCATGAAGTCGGTCATTCCAAAGCGAGGTTGGGCAAATATCTCAAGTCCAGCTCTTTCCTGAGGCAGTCCTTTTTGTGCTAATGTGTTTCTGAGTTCTGGTATAATTTCTTGTGGAACAAATATGGAGTCTGCTGTATCTGAAACCTTGTAAGGAACTTTAAGCCTTTCAAGCTCATCAACTATTCTTGAAAGATCGTGTGACTTCAGATCTGTGTAAAGTACGCCCCATTTTATCTCTGGTTTTTTACTTTTCGATAAGTAAATAAATGTGATTCCTACAGCTAAGGCTAAAAATAATGCTGCTGATCCAATAAGAAAAGGTAAGGGAATTCTTCTTATGTTGTATGATATGGAATCAAGTATTTGTTTTCCCCTCATTTCAGAATTGTGCCCTCATAATGTTTTCAAAAGCTTGAACTGCCCTATTTCTTATCTCAAGGAAAAGTTGGAAGAGTACCTCCGCTTTTTCTCTCGCTATCATAACATCGTGTATATCCTCTGTTTCGCCAAGGATTAATTTTACTGACTTTTCTCTTGCCTCTTTTTCAGCTTCAGAAACCGTAGAAATAGATGACATTATTTCCTGAAAGAAACCTCTATCTTCTTTTCCACTTGCAATATCTTTTCTACCTTCTTCTATAATTCTTTTATTTTTTTCAAAAATTTCATCTATTATCCTTGATGATGGAAGTTCTGGAAGAATCTTTTCCATATTACAAATTTTACAAACTTCTACATTTTGTTCAGGTTTTTTCCTCTTCTTCAAAGATGATGTTTCTTGGGAGATTTTGAATAAACATCTTTATCTCTTCTAATTTCTCTTTTTCCTCAAGAGCTTTGATTTCCTGGTTAAGTAGCTTTGAGAAATTTTCTTTCGGTATTTCTTTTATTTTTAAAGATACCGAATTTATTGAATCAATTATCTCTGTTATTTTTTTGGCTTCCATAGCCTATCCTCTCAATAAATAATAGTTAATCGTCATATTTAATTTTTTTGCTTATACTAAAATTATATCATTAAATTTTAGGTTCTTCTCCCTATTTCAAGAGCGAAATTTGCAATTTGCCTTGTAACATTTATGGCATTTACATTGGCTTCAAATGCTCTCTGCGCAGATATGAGATTTACCATTTCCTCTATAGGATTTATATTCGGATAGGCAACGTATCCTTCTTCATCAGCATCAGGATGCCCCGGATCGTACTTCATAACTGGAGGTCTTGGATCTTCTATTACTCCATCAACTTCAACCTTTGAGAAAGAATAATCAACAGGTATCTTTGTGTCCTTGATGTTCTCCTCTATTCTCTCCCTTATGAAATCTGGAAGGTAGAAAAGATGAAAAACTAATGGCCTTAGGAACATTTTGTTTTCAAACCAGAATTTATCGTGCAAGGGTTTGGCTTTGAATATAACTTCCTTTCTTGCGTAGGGGCCTCCTTCTGAAGTTCTCGTAGTATTTACATTAGCAAGGTTAGATGATATCGTGTTTATTCTTATTCTCTCCGCTCTCAATGCAGAAGAAGATATTTCCCAGCCTTTTAGTATGGCTCGCATTGAAAAAATCATGACAAATTTGTTCCTCAGGGAAATTTTTTCCTACCAACAAACTGATTTTTTTTCAAAATTATACCACATGTTCAAATTCATGGTATGTATGAGACAATAATATCTGAAAGGAGAGCTGGTAATCAAGGTTGGATTATCTTGAATAGACCAGAAAGGAGAAACTCAATATCTCCGAAAATGACTTTCGAACTTATTGATGCTTTCAGAAAATACGATGAAGATGATGATATAAAGGTGGTTATTCTTACGGGTGCGGGGGATAAGTCTTTTTGTGCTGGTGGAGACCTTGCCCCTGATTCGTCCGGACCCCAAGCTTTTTTAGATAGATACGAGTCTTCAAGGAAGTTTGCAGAGTTGTTTAGGATTTTCGAAAACTATAGAAAACCCATTATTGGGAGGATAAACGGAGATGCTCTTGGGGGAGGATTTGGATTAGCTGTTGCTTGTGATATAACTATTGTTGTTGAAACTGCGAGGATGGGAACACCAGAGATAAATATCGGTCTTTTCCCTTATATCATAATGGCTACATTGATGAGAAACACATCAAATCCAAAAAAACTTCTTGAGCTTATGCTAACAGGAGAAAGAATATCAGCAAAGGAAGCAGAACAATATGGATTCGTGAATTATATTGTTTCTCCAGAACAACTGGATCAGAAAGTAGATGAAGTTATACAAAAATTAATTTCAAAGAGCCCAGCTATTTTGCGCATGGGCAGAAGAGCATATTATACAGCTAGAGAACTTGAGTTCTCAAAATCTTTGGAGATGCTATCTTCTATGCTATCATTGAATATGATGGCCGAGGACCTTATAGAAGGAGTTTCCGCTTTCTTTCAGAAGAGAAAACCAGAATGGAAGGGTAGATAATCTTGCTTGATTTTATTTTTTATGAGATTTTGTGGAATAGATGAAAATGGACTTGGTCCCTTCCTTGGACCATTAATAATAACTTCTTACGAAGCTGAAAGAGTATCTGATGTTCAAATTATCAAGGATAGTAAAAAAGTATTTTCAAGGAAAGAGAAAGATTTTGAGTTTATAGAGAGGTTTTTTATTAATGAGTTTGGGGAGGTAAGAGATCTTTATGATCTTTTTGAAAAGTCAGAGTTGAGTCAAGTAATTAGAAGTATTTGTCCATTCTCTCCTGAGACATTTTGTTTTTCAAAGATAAAGATTCCTGTTTGGACAAATTTTCCTATTAGTGTTAAAAAGAGCAGACCAAATATAAGTTTTATATTAGCCTGCCCTGGTTTATTGCATTTGAAAGTCAGAGATTTTGGGACCAAGTTCCGTGCAAACGCTTATTTTTTGTGTATCCTTGCTTTGAAGTCGGAATCACAAATGGTCTTCTGTGGAAAGTCGGGTTATAAAAAATCTTATTTGGAGGAGCTTGAGAGAGCTATGTTAGATATTGGTATTAAAACACAAACAAAAGTGGTTAAGGAATCCGATGAAGTAAGTATATACGAAATAAAAGAACCAAGTAAAAAACGCATACATTTTATCAAAGATGCTGATTTAAAATTTCCGGAAGTTGCGTATGCTTCAATAATAGGTAAATATCTAAGGGAATTATGTATGTTATCTATGACAAGATTTGCTTTTCAGGATTCAAGATTCCCAATATCTGGATATGGGAGCAAGAAGAAAATGAATTACACGGTTAAGAGAATATTAGATAACTTGAGGACAAGATTTGGTATTTTTGATGAAGAAACCGCTAAAAAATGCCTGGAGAGAAATTATTAGTCTACGATTTTAACTCAAAAGAGCAATTCAAGTTTTTTCTTTAATGTTTTAAAAAAACTGAAAGAAGGTTCTCTTAAGATATCAATAGTTTTTTTTGAATATTTCACTTCTATATATTTGACATTCGATATTAAGTTTCCATCTGAATATAAATTGCAAAGTTTTTTTGATGTAATTTTTATTTTTCTTTTAGGTGAGATGATAACGGATCTTGCGGATAGAGAAAATGGTGCTATGAAGGATATGATAAAAAGTTCGATATCTGGTATAACCAATGGTCCACCAGTGGAGAGATTATATGCAGTTGAACCAGTTTGCGAAGAGACGATGACTCCATCTGCTCTTACTTTGAAGTTATCATGTTCATCTATTTTTATTTCAAAATCACAAAGATCTGAGCATTTTATTACGATATCGTTTAGAGCGAATACCTTTGTATCTGAGATTTGCATCAACCTTTTCCTATTTACGATGTATTCATCTTTTTTAAGTTTTTCTATTATATTTTCAACGTCACTTTCACCAAAGGTAAGGAATCCGACTTTACCCATATTTACACCTACGATGGGCGGAATTTTTGGAAGTTTCACTATTTTTTCTAATGTTCTTAAAATTGCTCCATCTCCACCGAAAACGAAAACTAAATCTAATTTTTGATTTTTGAATTCCGGAACATTCGGTAAGCTCTGAAGTGAGAAAACAGAAATATTTTTAGAGCGAAGTAATTTTACAATCTCAGATATCTTTCTATGATCTATGTCTGGCTTGGTTGATATAAGAACTCTTTCTAATTTCATTTTCATTTTTTATAGTTATTGTTCTTGCTTTTCACATTCATTCAGAATCTTTTTGAACATAAGGTATATTGATGAAAAATCAAGTTGAGCTAATCCTTTTTCTCTTGCTTTATCATACAAATCATATAATTGTAGTGATAGAAACATCTTAGAACTCAGATTTCCTAAGGATGCTATATCTTTGAGATAGTCAAGGTCTTTTCTTATTAGTGAAATTGAAAAATGAGGAGAGAAATCTTTGTTGAGAAGTTTTGATCTTTTTGCTTCTAAAATGGAAGATCTACCAGCACCATGCGAGAGAACATCAATTAGAGTATCATTAGGGAGATTTAGCTTTTCCCCAATAGCCAGAGCTTCGGAGATTACAGCCATAAATCCTCCAAGCACAAGATTATTCACAAGTTTGAACTTTGATGCGATCGGTATATTATTACCAAAATAAAATATTTTTGAGGATATTGCCTTTATGAAATCTTCAATTCTTCTGTATGCAATTTCTTCTCCAGCAACCAGGGTTGTCAATTTCCCTTCAGTAGCTGGAATAACACTACCTAAAACAGGAGATTCTATATACGTGCCACCTCTTTCTCTTAAAGTTTTGGAGAATTCTATTGCTTTATCTGGATGATTTGTTGTAAAATCTACTATTATTTTTCCCTCACTATTGATTTTCTCCAGAACAGATTGAACTGCTCCACTATCGAATAAGCACATGAAAATGATTTCAACATCTCCGGGAATAGAGGAGAGGTTCCTTAATGGTATGGAAAGTGTTTCAGATGAGAAGTTTTCAACTTTGGCATAATTTCTTGACCATACATAAAGGTTTATCTTATCACCAAAGACATTTTTTATTCTTCTTGCTATTGCTCTTCCGAGATTTCCAAGCCCTAAAAAGGCCACATCCATGAGTTTCTGAATAGTGTTTTCAGTTTTCCTTTTTGTTTATTTCTGATTTTCTCAAAACTTCAAAGAAAATTTCTGATACTTTTCTGTGGTCTACAAAAGTGCATAACCAGTGTCCAGCTGGACATTTATCTCTGCCGTGTAGAGAGCATGGTCGGCATCTTAGATTTTCTCTCATAACAACTCTTGATCCTGTTGGATAAAATCCCATCTGGGGGTCAGATGATGTAAAAACGGAAATCGTGGGAACTCGAAGGGCAGATGATATATGAGATATCGCTGAATCTACTGATACAACGCATAGAGCTTTACTCACTATATATTTCAGATCTCGCAGAGATATATTCCCAAAAAGCTTTACTGATCCTGAAAAAATTTCTGAATTTTTGGAGTCTTTACCGACTACAACGACATTGAATCCATTCCTTTCAAGATATTCTATAAATTTATTACATTCTGAAAAATTCCATGTTTTTGTTTTCCATCTTGATTCAGGTGCCACGACAACAGTATTTACAAGCCTAATTATATCATCTTTTTCTGGCCTTTGTGGAGGAAAAATTTTGGGCAATATATCTTCTTGTGAATTGATATTAAGTCTTATACCTTCTTTTTCTAAGATAAGTATAGCTGGTTCTAAAAACCTGAAAATCATATGTTTTACAGATGAGAAATTTTTGAGAAAAATGGCTTTTCTTCTTTCAAACCTTTGTGAGTCCCAGATGAAAGTTTTTTTCCCGGAAGGATCAAATGTTTTCCTTATAATGAATGTCAAAATTTTTCCTTGCAGATCTAATATATAGTCTGGATTTATATTTCTAATAGTTTTTATCAATCTTAATAGGTCTGATGTTCCATTGAAACTCAAGATATTTATGTAAGGGATATCTTCAAGTATTTGGGAGAATTCTTTTTTAGTGAGGAAGTATATATCAAATTTATCTTTTAGAACTCTTGGGACGCTTGTTGAGAGAACTACATCTCCAAGTGAGCTTAACCTTATTATCAGAACTTTTTTTCTCATTACTGTTTCTTCAATTTCCTTATGATATCAAGAAGTAGAATTGTAATTATTGATAATATTATTAGTAGTGCCCATATTGACAATCTTATTCCTAGGAATTCTGGAGTTTGGCATATGTTTCCTTCGCATAAATTACTTTCTGATGAGAGCATTTCGTGTTTTATTAATTTCAGATCTGCCCAAAGTGATATGGTAATAGGTAGAATAAGAATAAATTTTATTTTTCTTGAAAGTATGCTGAGCAAAGCTATGAGTAATATTGCTATCATACTGTATCTTATTGTCAGGCATAGAGAGCATGGTGGGTATTTATAAAATTCTGTATAAAAGCTTCCAGCTAAACTTAGAAACGAAAGTATTATTATTGAGAGAATTGTTTTATCAGTTGCTTTTTTTGGAAGCATATTTAATCAAATTTTTCCCTCGCTGTAATCCAATATGCATCAACATCATCATTTTCTACGAACTCATGAACATTCTTTATAGAAAGGTATCCTCTATCCCATAAGTATTCAACATGTGCTCCAACCTCATCAAGAGCTAATATGAATTGATATCCCTTTTTATCAGGAAAAAGAGAATGTGTTATTTCAACCATAGTCTTTGGTTCCTTACATATTGTCAATATCTCTCTTAATCTTCTGAAGTGATGCTGTTTTATTTCTTCTGCCCTCTTGTATACATCTTCTATTATTGTGTAATGCGCCGGGAGTCCATACGATATTTTTCTATCCAAAACAATTTTTTGGATTTTCTCAAGGGATTCAAGGTAATGTCCTGTTCCTGTATATTTCATTATGCTTTCGGGAAATTGATGTGGAGTTATATAAGGAAGTATATGATCTCCTGTGAAAATTACATCATCTAGTATCAGACATATGTGCCCTGGACTATGCCCTGGAGTGTGAATGACTAAAAAATCCTCTAATTTTTCCATATCTTTTAGGGGTTTTGATACTTTTACGGATTTAAGAAACTCTTTTGTAGCGGAATACATTGACATGTAAGTTTTTACTCCCTCATCATCTAATCCAGCTCTTCGTAAAAATATATTAAAGTAGTGTTTTGCATATATGAATGTTTCTTCAAATCTTTCAACAGCTTTTGAGTCTATCTCATGAACAAAAACCTTTATTTTTGGATTCACCTTTAACAGATTGTATAACCCGCCAAAGTGGTCAATATGTGCGTGTGTTATTATTACCCCGTATATTTCTTCTATTCCAACTGAATACTTTTCTCTAACTTTTTGAAATTTCTCAAAAAATCCATCAGGTCTTACAGAAAATCCGAAATCTATCAGGAAAACTTTATCATCAAGGAATACTACATATATGCTATTGAACAGTCTTGGTAGTGTATTGACCGATAAACGGATTATTTTTCTACCTTTTGAGGTTGTGTATTCAACAGTTGGAAGCTCTTCGGTTATTTTTTCTCTTTGTCCCTCTTGAGATTCCATAACTCAATAGTTAATCCTTATCCTTAAATTATTTGAGCTTTTCAAAATTTCTGAAATGGAATCCTAAGAAGATAAAATAAAAATATGTGAAGAGATTGATCATAGGCCTTTTAAGTGGTTTGGCTGTTTTGATTTTATTTTTCCCAAGTTTATTCCGTCCAAAAAGGCTCTTTGAGAATTCTACATTGATTGGTAAAGTTCCACCTGATTTTGAGATTCAGGATGTTAATGATGGTAAAAAAAAGATGATTTCGGATATATCAAACAAAAAAATCGTTATAAATTTTTTTGCATCATGGTGTAATGAATGTTCGTCGGAGAGAAAAAAGCTTTTACAACTTAAGTCAGCTGATGTCTTTGTAATTGGTGTGGTTTTCAATGATTCTAAGGAGAGAGTAAAAGAATACCTGAAGGAGCTTAACCCTTATGATTTTATAGCCTACGACAGCGGACAGATTTCCCTTGATTATGGAGTCACTGGTGTCCCAGAGACATTTGTTATTTATGATCACAAAATAGTGAAAAAGTTTATAGGTCCAATAGAAATAAGGGAAGTCCTAAAATCTTTTCAGTTATCAAAAGCAGAATGAAACTCCACCGGAAATATAAAAAGAAGAAAAATCAAAATAATTTGATCTCTTCAATGAGAGACCTCTTCTGATAAGATTTATGGTAGAAAATGTTCCGTTTACAAAAAGATAAGAATTTTCTATGCCGTATTCTGATTTAGCAATAGATTCAGATCTTCTATCTAAAGGATCAAGTAGTATGTTCGCACCGAATGATAAGGATGGACCGAAGACTGCCCCAATTTTTGAGCTGTCTGGATAGCTTTCAAATACGAAATAACCAGAGAAGAAAATTCCAAGATTGGGAACAAATATCTGCTCTTCCAAAAAATCAAGAAATAAGGTTGGTCCAATGCTTGAGGGCATAATAATAAGTGTTGAGAATTTTTCATCAGTTGCAATGATTTCCCCTGAATCTGAAAAGATAAGCCTTTTTCCTTGAAGAATAGATGGATTTAACCTGAATGATATAAAAATTGGAACCTGATTTATTATTTTCCTGCCTATTAAAATGTCAGCTAATATTATTTTTTTCCCATAAGCCAGCTGGAATAGGTTTTGTCCTTGAAATATTCCAAGTTTATTAAAAGTTGTTATTCCAGCTCCGATAAAAGCAATACTGTCGTATGCAAATGCTTCTTTTCTAAAAGCTTTTATGATGTAATGAGATAACCTATAGTAAGCCCTGACTAAAAATTTCCCACCTGGAATTTTTAAAAGCAAGTCTCTGATAGCTCTTAGGTAATAGGTTATTTTGGACTCACCAAAGATATTCGCTATGATGCAACCGAATTCTTCGGCCTCTGTGAATTTAAAAGTTTTTGCTGGAATTACATAAAATGTTTCAGAGTTTGGAGATATTTTACCTCCATTGTCTATAGCTTGTACAAATCCACAGTATTTCGCTCCGTTTTTTACTTTCTCTCCGGAAACATATGTTATGCTCACTTCATAGGTCGATGTTTCAATATTTTCAGAAGAGCATGATTCAGGGAAACCAAAATAAAGTCGGAATTTGTTGATATCTCTATCTATATGTTTATTCCATCTTACAGAGAAAGCTGATTCTTTTGGGATAGCTTGAATCCCGGATGGAGCTTTGGGATAATCGTCATAGATGAGCTGGCAGCTTAATTCAGATATTACTGTATATCCTGATGTTCCTGTAGAAGATAACTCAAATGAGATAAGAATAACCCCATCCGAAATAAAAAAGTTCTGGAGATCAAGCTTATAGTTTATTTCTCCATCTTGGTTTATCTGTTCTTCTTTGATATACCTTTTGCCATAGGAATCATCAAAGGCTATTCTCATTGTGTTTCCCGCACAGTTTTTGCAAGATATCGTTATTTCGGTAGAGTATATTTTACTTCCAGAGACGGAACCTATTTGAGTTATAGATGAGCAGAAGTCTTGATTACAGCTTACACAAGATATTTCCCCCTCTGATATTTCCGGTAGCAGGAGAGAGAATATCAGAGAAAATAAAATTGAAGATTTAAAAATTTGTATCATTCGTAAGATTTCTTAATAATAAGAATTTTATCAATAGCTCTTTTGAAAGCTTGAACAACTTTCGGATCAAAATGCTTTCCTGATCCTTCTTCTATTATCTTTAGTGCTTCTTCTACGGAGAGAGCTTTTTTATAAGGTCTTTCAGAAGTTAGTGCATCAAATACATCTGCAACAGCCACTATTCTGGCTTCAATTGGTATTTCTTCTCCTTTTAGACCGTATGGATAGCCAGTCCCATCATATTTTTCGTGATGATAAAGTGCTATATTTGAAGCTATTTTCAAGATATCTATATCTGAATCTTTTAAAATTTCATATCCAAATATTGTATGTTTTTTCATTTCTTCAAATTCTTCCTCTGTGAGTTTTGCTGGTTTTAGGAGGATTTGATCTTTTATTCCAAGTTTTCCTATATCGTGCATAGGTGCGGCAAGTCTTAACATTTCGCACCACTTGATATCAGGATTTATTTCCTGAGCTATGACGAATGAGTAGTTCGCCATACGAATGAGGTGATTATATGTTGTCTCATCTCTGAACTCTGCAGCGAGTGATAATCTGAAAACAATCTCATCTTGGGCTCTTTTTATCTCCTCATAAAGCAGTGCGTTTTCAATTGAGTTTGCAGCATAAACTGAAAGTATTTTGGCAAAATCCATATCAGAGTTTAGAAAATCCCCTGAAAGCTTGTTTATACACTCAAGAACCCCGACCGTATTTCCAGAATAGGTTCTAAGTGGAACTGCGAGAATGTTTCTGGTAGTATATCCTGTTGCTTTATCTATTTCTTTGTTGAACCTCGGATCAGAATATGGATCAGATATTATGAGCTCTTTTGAATTTATAAATACAAATCCAACTATACCCTTATCTTTTGGAACTTCTATCCTTCCTCCGACTCCTTGTGCTACCTTTGTCCAAAGAGTTTCTTTTTTCTTATCAAAAACAAATATGGAAACCCTATCGCATTCTATAAGTTTCTGTGTTAGTTCAGCAATCTTTAGCAAAACTTCATCTATGTTCCTAAGTTCTCCTATCTGGAGAAAACCATAAAGCAGATTTGAAATCTTTCTATTCAGCGCATCAGAAAATTCTGAAACCTCAAACATCTTGATAAAATTTAGTGCAGGAAAATCAAATGATCAATATTAGGGAAAAGTTATTCTATTCTAAGTCGGCAAAGGTAGCAAAGGTATCTTGAACATCTTGATTTAAATATTTCAATTAGTCCTTGCGCTTCTACCATGTTTAGTTTTTTTATAATATTTAGTATTTTTGAGCCAGAATTTATTATCCTGTTATCCTCCTCCTGTGGAAAAGATGAAAAAAATTCAATAACTTCTTCTTTGTTCCTGTAGAGTAAGATATATGGTATGAAAACATTTGCCATAACAGTTCTAAATCTTCCTGGTCCAAGATTGCTTACCAAAAACGATCTCTGCCAAAGATTATACGGATACCTTTTATCAAAGAATTCAAGTATCTTTTGTGATAGAGGATGATTCTTCTTATAAAAAAGTACAAGACTTTTAATTCTCTTTTCTGGTTCATTTTGGGGTCTTGTGGGAGGACTTTTGATTAATCTGAAGGATGAAAGAAAATTTGATGCAATGTCTGCAATCGTAGCATCGTCTATATCCATAATTTTCCCTGAGAACTCTCTTGCAAATAACAGAAGAGTGTTTCTAAATTTCTCATAACCGAAAGCTTCCGCTGTAAACTCAAACAGTGCTCTTTCGTCTCCGACTTCTGATATTCTCTCGCTTATCCTTTCTGCTTTCCTTAAAAATCTTACATATGCAAGATTTTTTAACTCTTCTCTCTTTTTTTCCTCAGTGTTTTCAGTGCACAAAAAGGATTTTGAACTGTTGATAGATTTTATTTTACTCAAAGAAATTGTTATGATATCTGTATCTATGTCATCTTCCCATACAACATGGATTTTCACAGATGAGAAATTATCATCTAAGTTATGTCGGTGTTTAAACCAATCTGAGGAAAATACATGACATTCCACATCTCCTTCAACTTTTAAGTTATCTATGAATAGAACTGCGGACCGAAAATCTGGTCCGAACCTTGATTTTATTCCGGGGAATGCAACGAAGATACTCTTCTGCCCATCAAAGATTTGACTACCTTTGAGACCTTCCCATATAGCTTTAACCTCGTCCTCACTCATTATGTATGTAAGGAGGGGAGATATTTATCCCCTCCTTAAATAATACTAGCCTCCAAGTAGCTGGAGCACAAGCTGAGGAGTAAGTCTTGCTATCGCAACCATAGCATTAGCACTCTGCTGGACAACTTGCAAGGAAGTTAGCAGGAGTGCATCCTCATCAAACTTCGTATCTATTATTGCTGAGTTCTGCACTTGAGCTATTATTCTTTGGTCTTGAACTTGGGTTTGCGATACTTCTAACAT
>Ga0209289_100125_pt1 | contig 46792 bp, 38 predicted proteins | sample GXS110809BmetaG_FD_184121 | JGI IMG/M metagenome (GOLD analysis project Ga0209289, IMG submission 184121) | Hot spring microbial communities from Gongxiaoshe hot spring, China to study Microbial Dark Matter (Phase II) - GXS 110809B (SPAdes)... ... | reverse complement strand
ATGAGCAACTGATTGAACTCAGCAACGGTTGTATCTGCTGTACATTACGCGGCGACCTGCTGGAGGAGCTAAAGCAGCTAAGTGAGACGCCCGAGATCGATTACATCCTCATCGAGTCCACAGGGCTGGGCGAACCGTTGCCGATTGCCCAGACCTTTTACATGGACGACTTGCAGCAGCGTGTGCGGCTGGATAACCTCGTGTCGGTAATCGACGCGGCGAACTTCTGGCGCTACTACGAAAGCGAAGTGCCCGATGAGAACAATCCGGGTGAATCGGTTGCCCTTGCGCCCCTGTTGATTGACCAACTGGAATTCGCCAACACGATTATTTTGAACAAAGTGGACTTTGCAGAGCCAGAGGTGGTAGACGCACTGGAGGCGTTGGCACGGCAGTTGAACCCGTCAGCGCGTATCTTGCGAGCATGCTACGGCGATGTCCCTCTTAGCGAACTCATTGATACACACCGCTATGACTACGAGCGAGGCTTCGAACACCCCGACTGGGAGGAGGAATGGAACAAAACGGGCAGCGAGTCGGAAGAGTACGGTTTTCATAGCTTTGTCTATCGTGCTGACCGTCCTTTTGTATGGCGGCGTTTTGAAGCCTTGCTAGAAGAGTGGCATCCAAGTATCGTGCGTTGCAAGGGGTTGGCGGTATTCGTCGACCATGAGCCTGTGATTGTGCAACAGGCAGGGCGACATGTTGCGCTGGACATTCTGGACTTTAGCGACCCCGCAGCCGACGCGCCTCAGATTCCCAGTCCCAGTGATGATAAAGCGTTCGAGGGGTGTTTCATCAACCCCATCACGCAGTACGGCGACGCCGACCCGGAGACGCTGACAACCGAGTTAGTGTTCATCGGGCGGAGCATGCCCGAAGCGGCAATCCGAGCGCAATTGGAGGCTTGCTTGGTATAGCCTAAGCTCGCATACAACTCAACCGGAGGTCAAAACGATGCGCGCTAGAGGTTTTACACTGATTGAGTTGCTGGTCGTCATTGCGATTATTGTCGTTCTGTCGGCGGTTCTGTTTCCTGTGTTTGCGCAGGCGCGTGAGAAGGCGCGGCAGATGGCGTGTATGTCGAACTGCCGTCAAATCGGGCTGGCGTTCCGTATGTATACCGACGACCACGACGGTTACTTTCCAATGTCGTATCACGCGGCAGGCAATAGCGGGGCGTTTGCTTGGACTTATCGGGTGCAGCCTTATATCAAAAGCCGCGCCATCTATCGCTGTCCTTCCGACCACAGTAAGTTTTGGGACGGCGATTACGAATCGCCGATTCCGTTCGTAGGGCCGAATCGCCGACGCTTGACCAGTTACTACTACAACGCATGGTTTCGCGAGACGAAGCCCTACGCCTACGAAGTCACGGTCGACAAAGTGTCCCAGGTGATTCTCTTTGCTGAAGCCTCGCCCGATGTATCGCCTCTGAACGACCATTTTCACACGTGGTGCTGGGGGTCGGAAGAGACATGGGATCGCGAACACTGCTACCCCCACTGGTGGCGGCAATACTATTGGGATCCCGTGAAAAATGAAACGACAGAGCTGAACTTGCGTGTACATAACGGCGGAGCGAACTACATCTATTTAGATTTCCACGCGAAGTGGCGGCGCTGGGAGCAAGTGTGGTGGCAGCGGCTTCCCCAGGTGCGCTTTGGCAGTTTTGACCCAAACCAGTAGAGTTGACTTGGCGGAGGTGACCTATGAACCAACTTCCACCCTACCTGATTGACCCATTCGCGCCGATTACAGCATTTTCCAAGTGGACTGGGCGTGTGTTAACGCAGTGGTTGCCCGAACACCCGTTCACCGCCTTCTTGGAATATTGGATTTACGACTTTGTCAAGGTCGTGTTGTTGCTGGTGCTGACAACCACGGTACTTGGGTTTGTGCGGCGGTTGGTGGGCGTGAACTGGCTGCGGCGTAGTATCGGGCGCTCCGACTGGAAGGGCACTGTGGCAGGCGCGCTGCTGGGGGTATTTACGCCCGTTTGTTCGTGCAGCGTCACGCCTCTGTACGCAGCGTTACTTCATGCGGGCGCTTCACGGCAGTCAGCGGGGGCGTTTCTGTTCGCCGCGCCTGCGGTGAACGAGTTCGCAATCGTGGTGGTGCTGATTGCGCTGGGTTGGCAGGGCGCACTGTTGTACCTCGCGTTGGGCTTGGGCGCAGCGATGATCACAGGTCGCTATGCCCACAAGTTCGGGCTGGAGCCGTGTGAGGTATGCAATACGCCGTTGATGCAAGTCTTCCATGATGGGCGGCGCGCACCCCTGCGAATGCTGATAGAAAGCGCGCGCGAGTCGGTGGGGCTGTTGCGACGATTACTCGTTGCGTTGCTTGTCGGCACAGCGCTGGCGGCGATTCTGGTGAACTATAACCTGCGCCCTGTGGAGGTGATGTTGCAGATTGGGCATGCGTGGTGGTCGCCGATTGTGGGCGTACTGTTGGGGCTGCCGCTGGATGTGAATGCTGCCGTAGCACTACCGATCTTGCTGCCGCTGGCGGAGGCAGGCTTGCCTATCGGCACGCTGATTGCGCTGATGATGGCGACCACGCTTGCCTCGTTTCCTGAAGCCGCTGTGCTTAAGTCACTCATCGGCTGGAAAGGCGTCGCAAAACTGGGTGCTTGGTACTTTAGCTACTGCGCAGGAACTGGGTTGGTATTGAACCTCGTGTTCATGTGAGCCAGCGCAGGCTGGACGGGCAGCCACTTGAGCCGACAACAATATCAGAAAAACCCAAGTTGCCACCTATCCGTTTTACAAGCACGATTCCGCGCTTCGCTCGGAATGACCACAGGGCTGTGCGGAACACCCAACTGTGTCGTTCCGAGCCAAAGGCGAGGTATCTCAGCAGACCAACTTTGTCATTCCGAGCCGCAGGCGAGGAGTCTCCAACAAACGCGCTTGAGACCCATCGCTGCGCTCGGGGTGACAGACGCGTCTAAGTGCAACTAATATTGTCATTCCGAGCCGAAGGCGAGGAATCTCGGTATGGGCGGCAACTTGGGGCAAGAAGCTGTTTGAGAAGTCGGTGGTTGGAGTCGTTGTCGTACGAACAAAGCCCGCCCGTGCAGGCTAAAGCATCGCTTCGATGCAGGTGCGACGACAGGAATGTCGTCGCACCATAGCTCAGGAGGAGCTTCCTCGCTGATGCACAAAAGTGGATAGAGCCGTTCGCTTAAAAGAGCACGATGGGTTGCCTGTGAACCTGCCCTCTGATTTCCTAAACGGTCTCTAGGGCAAGCGGGGGTGCGTTTATGCTACAATTAGAGCGAACCCCTTGCGGGGCATGCCGCGTCTTATTACAAGGCGCGCCTTGGGGAGATGACTATGCATAAGCTATGGAAACGATTATTGGTATTTGCGTTAGGGGTGGTGCTGGCGGAGTACGCGATTGCCCAAGAGCAAGAGCCACCAGCCCAGCCTGAACTGTCGCCACGCGACCGTCAAGAGGTTGAATTGGGCAGAAAGGTGGTCGCTGAAATCGAGAAACACTACAAGTTCATCACCGAACCCGCCATTGTAGAGCGCGTGAACCGCATCGGGCAAACCTTGGCGGAAATCGCCCGCCGCCTGCGGACCGAAGCCCGCTACGGCGAGTCGGGACCCGCCCCCTTTGAGTACACCTTCTATGTTATCGATGAAAAGGATGTGAACGCCTTCTCGGTGCCGGGCGGGTTCATTTTTGTGAACAAGGGATTGCTGGATTTCGTGTCCAGCGATGACGAGTTGGCCGCCGTACTGGCGCATGAGATTGCCCATGCGTCGCACCGCCATGTGATGCAGCTTATTCGTGAGGACGAGAAGGTACAGCGCAGTGTGCTGCTGCCCGCGTTGCTGGTGGGCGTGCTGGGCAGAATGCGTTCCGACGATTTTGCGGGGCTGATGACAGGAGCGCACCTGTATCGGATTGCTCGCGTGAACCGCTTCAGCCAAGAGGCGGAAACCGACGCCGACCTCACTGCATTGGAATACCTTCGCCACTCGCCCTACAATCCAGTGGCGCTTCTGGTGTTCATGGAGCGGCTGGCAGCGGAGGAGCGCAAACGCCCCCAAATTGATTGGGGCATTTTCCGCACGCACCCCGTCACACGCGAGCGCGTGGAAACGCTGCGCCGCGCCCTCCAGGAATACGGCATCCCTATCCGCCGCCGCGAGGTTAGCCCCGCATTACAGGTGCGCGTTGACCAAAAAGAGGCAACAGAGGGCGTTTACACTGTGCGCTACGAGCACATCGAAATCTTTACCCCTGCTGACGACCCAGAGCAAGGCACCTCCCGTGAGCGCGCAGAGCGCATCGCCCATCTGCTCAACGAACTGCTGGACGACGGCATCCAGCTATACGAGGTGCAGCTGAGTGCAGATAAACACGCAGTGCTGCTCAGGGGGCGCGAGGTGGTGCGCATTACACCCCACGACGCAATATTAGCGGGGAAATCAGCGGAGGAGCTTGCACTTGCTACGCGAGAAGCCATTCGGCGTGTGCTGTGGAGCGACACCGTGCGGTTGAACTTTTAAGCGTAGGGGCGAGTTCTAAACCCACCCCTACTGCGTTTACTGGCAGTACCGAATCGGGAACGGTGCGTTCATCCCCCACGGCGCCCAAATTCCAAACGGGTAGTTATCGCCATCACCACAGCATGGAGGGTTGAGCCAGTGGCGTGCTTCCCTACCATCGGTGCCTGGGCGCAGCGTAGGGCGCATCCATTTCACATGTCCGTCCATCCATAGGTAGTTGCTGCCTTGTGCATGCCCAAACCAAATCTCGTTGGGCTGCCCGCAGTCGATATCGGTGTCCGCGCTGTTGCCTGGCAAATTGCTTGCACCGCGCCCCCGCACCTCCAGCAAGAACAGCGACTCGGCTGGACGCTCCCATTGCGCAATCGCTGGGTAATCCAGCACATGCTCACTGAGTGCATAGCTCATATGGAACTCGTAGGTGCGTCGGGGGGTAAGGCGCAGCCCCCACTCAGGCAGCGGGCGTGTGCGCGGATTAGGCGACATTACAATCGGGTTGCTAGGGCAGCTAAAAAAGTTGTCGCATGGTCCCTGTATATCGCTCGGCTTCATCTTGATGTACGGAATCAGCAAAAAGGGCCACCAATCTTCCTGCCAATAGCGGTTCGGTACCGAAGAATCGCGAGGGCGCGTGAAAAAATGCTCATCATAATCTTGCAAGTACATCTGCTGAGCGATCCCAAGCTGCTTCAGATTCGAGGCGCATACTGTCTGGCGTGCCTTCTCGCGCGCTTGCGCAAACACGGGGAACAAAATCGCCGCCAAAATTGCGATGATGGCAATTACCACCAGCAACTCAATGAGTGTGAAACCTTTGCGCATCCAAACCGCCTCCTGTGCGGCTTCAAGCATACCAAACAAGCTTTTAAGGAAGTGTTAAGCGTTCTGAAGGCATCTAGGGGTGTAAAGGGAGGGTTGTATCTCTCCGATAAGGGTACACGGTTCCACCCCAAATTCGGGCGCCGGGGCGCATTTCCTCACTTGCAGCCCCTCAGCAGAGGGCAGAGACGGATTTGTCTCGATCCCCCTCCTGCAGGTTCCCCCTACGACGTAGTGGGAACCATGCCGGGGTCGGTTCCCCTCGCGGAGCGGGGGGAACGTTACGGAGGGGGTAAGGGAGTTGAGGGAGCCAAGTTGGTTGTTGGCACAGCCAGGTTGAACCTATGTGTTGTACCCTTATCAGGGGTTCCATCTCCCCAAATGAGGGGTTGGTGGGGTAACCGCTGCCTCAGTCCTTGCTTTGTTGGCGGCTTAGCAGTTCGCGGGCGTGCTGCAAGGCGGTTTCAGTCGGCTCGCCCGCCAGCATCCGAGCGATTTCGTACACCCGTGCCTCATCGCTTAGGGCTTGAATGCGTACGCGCGTGCTCTCGGCATCGGCCAATTTTTCGATTAGCAAGTGGTGCGTGGCGCGGCTGGCAATCTGAGGCAAGTGAGTGATACACACTATTTGAAAATGATGCGCCAGTTCTGCCAGCTTCTCGCCAACGGCGTAGGCGGTGCGCCCGCCCAAGCCCGCGTCAATCTCATCAAATACCAGCGTGGGCACGGGCGAGGCGTCGGCTAACACCGTCTTGAGCGCGAGCATCATGCGCGACATCTCGCCGCCTGAGGCGATTTTGTTCAGCGGGCGCGGCGGCTCGCCTGGATTGGCGCTGAACAGAAATTCCACGCTGTCTGCCCCCATGGCATCCATCGGCTTAGGACGTACCTCCACCACGAAAGTGGCGCGCTCCATCGCCAAGTCGCGCAAACAAGCTTGCACCGCTTCCGCGAACCGTGCTGCCCCCGCCCGACGCAGCACCGATAGCTGCTCGCATAGGACGGTTGCTTGGCTTTGCAATGCTGCAATTTGCGCTTCTAACGCTTCGCGCCGTTCAGTTTGGGTTTCCAATGCGTACAATTTGGCTTCTGCCTCGTCCGCATACTGAAGAATCGCCTCAATTGTGTCGCCATACTTGCGCTTGAGCCGTTTGATAAGCTCAAGTCGGGCGATGACGCTTTCCAGTCGCGCGGGGTCATACTCAATGCTGTCGGCGTAGGCGCGCAAGTGGCGGGCGACTTCCTCCATCTGCACGATGGCGCTCTCCAGTTGCTCGCCCCACTCGGCAACAGAGAGGTCAATCCGCGCGATTTCGCTGAGGTTGCGGCTGGCGAGCGCGGCAAGATCATACGCGCCGTTGTCGCCCATCAGCGCGTCATACGCGCTCCCCGCCAACGCGATTAGTTTTTCAGCGTGTGTGAGGCGACGCTCTTCCGTTTCCAACTGCTCATCCTCGCCGATTTGCAGGTTCGCCCTGCGGATTTCGTCCACTTGAAAGCGGTACAAATCCATCATTTGTTCGCGTTCGCGCTCGCGCTCGGTGAGTTCGTGCAGTTCGCGTTCGGCTGCCCGCAGCGCGTGCACGGTCTGGCGCACCTGCTCACGGAGGCTCAGTGCAGGCTCGCCCAACCAGCGGTCTAGAAACTCCAAATGGCTGCTGGGCTTGAGCAGTGATTGATGCTCATGTTGCCCGTGGAGGTCTACCAGTCGCTCGCCGATGGTTTTGAGGGTAGCAAGGGGCACGGGCTGCCCATTCACACGCGCAATCGAACGCCCCCCTAATTGCACCTCGCGACTGAGGTAAAGCATGCCATCTTCGGGTTCCACGCCCAGCTCGGCAAGAAGAGTCTGAAGTTCGGGGTCGTTCGGCAGTTCAAACATGGCGCTTACGCGCAACTTGTCACTGCCCGCCCGAATCAAGGTAGGATCCGCGCGTTCCCCCAGCGCCAAGTTGAGGGCGTCCAACAGAATCGACTTGCCCGCGCCTGTTTCGCCCGTAAGCGCGTTTAGCCCCTCGGCAAAGTTGACTTCCAAGCGGTCAATGATTGCCAGGTTTTCGATGTGTAGCGCGTGCAGCATCGCTTGAAATTGTACCTGTTGTGGGGCTCTGCATTTGGCACTTGTGAATCTGGTATCTTTTATAGCGGCGCTTAGCAATGACAGGTAATGTACTGGCAGCGCGCTACGAGCTGTTGGAACAGATTGCCGAAGGGTTGCTGTTCCATGTCTATCGGGCACGCGATTTGGTGCGCTCGCGTGTGGTAACCATCAAGCTGGTACGTGCTCCCTACGCGCAAAATGCCCCGCTGTTAGATGCACTCAAACTAGTGTTAGAAAACCGCCAACGGCTGCGCCATCCGAACCTGTTGGAGCTCTATGAAGTTGATTTGCAGGCACAGCCTCCGTTTTATGTGGAGGAGTTTGTGCGGGGGTTGGACTTAGTCACGCGCATACGGCGCACGGCGCCGTTTACTGTGCCGATTGCGATTGAGATTATGATTGGCATTGTGGAGGGGTTGCACGCCATACATAGCGCGGGGGTTGTGCATGGCGATTTGCGCCCCGCGAATGTGTTGGTGGGTTCCGAGTGGCGGGTGTGGCTTAATGGGATGGGCATGCGCGGGGTTTATCGGGCGGAGCCAAGTTTGGCAGCGGCGCACGAAGCGCGTGCAGCGGCTTATACTGCGCCAGAACTGTTTCGAGGTGGTGCCCCCAGCGTCGCCAGCGACATCTATGCCTGTGGAGTGATTTTGTTTGAAATGATTGCCGCCAGTGTGCCTTTTAGCGGCGAGACGCCTGTGTTGACTGCTGAAGCGCACCTGCACGAACCGATTCCGTCGTTGCGCCAGCGCAACGCTGCCACGCCCCGCACTGTGGAAGGCATCGTGACCAAATGCCTGCAGAAAGATCCCGCCATGCGCTACACCACAGCCCAGCAGCTACTGAACGACCTCAAGGCGGTGCGCGACGCCTTGCGTTTCGGCAAATCGCTTGGCTGGTCGCCGATTGAACTGTCTGATACCCCCCGCCCTGCTACAAGCAGCGACTTATTTGCTCGCAAGCCCACACCGCCACCGCCCCCTGCCGAAGACGAGGAAGAGGAAGAAGACATCCCAAAGTGGCTGCGCACGATGCTGCGCCTGACTGGCGCGTTGGTGCTGATTGGCTTGGTGGTGGGCATCGCGGCGTGGCTGGCACTGCGCTTTGTGCCCGAAGACCGCCCCGTGCCACCTGTGGTTGGCAAGCGGCTGGAAGAGGCGAACCGCCTCCTGCGCGAGGTGGGGCTGGAACCCGAGGTGCGCATGGAAGGCTACAGCGAGCAATACCCACCAGGCGTAGTCTACTCCGTTAGCCCGCCCGAGGGGCGCGTGGTGCGCAAGGGCAGCACCGTGTACTTGTGGGTTAGCAAAGGCTCGCGCTTTGTACAGGTGCCCGATGTGCGCAACATGCCCGAGTCAAAAGCGCGGCGCGAACTGGAAACCCTCGGGCTGGCAGTGATGGACGCAGTAGAGGAACGCAACGACCCGAATGTACCGCTGGGTTATGTGATTGACACCGTGCCCCCTGCAGGCACGCGCATCGAACGCTCACGCCCCATCAAACTCATCGTCAGTGTCGGCTCCGGTTATGAGGCAACGCTGCCCCCTACCCCCGAACCTGAACCCCCGACGCCCTCTGCACCCAAACGCACCTTCGAGGTCAAAATTGACCTCACCAACCAGCCTGACCGTCGCATCCGCATTGAGGTTGAGGACGCACTCGGCAAGCACGCTGTGCTGGACGAACTGCGCGCGGGCGGGCAGGTATACATAATCCCTGTAGAAGCCCAGGGTCGCTCCGTAAAGATTCGGGTCTATGTGGATGACCAACTGGTGCAGGAGATTGTGCGGTAAACATGTGCTCAGCTGAAGAGCGCATATTCCCATCCCTTGCCCTCGATAAAGGTACAGGGGCGAGCCTCAACCGTCAACACCGTTGCTTGGTTTTTCTGGAACCCATCCGCGCGGTCTGACAAGGGTACAGGTTTCAGCCTCAACTGCCAGAGCGATTGCCGGATTTTTTTCTATAACCCCCTCCGTGAGGTTCCCCCTACCAGTAGGGGGAACCGAGCCGATTTTCGGTTCCCCTCACGAAGTGGGGGGAACCTACAGGAGGGGGGCAGAATCAGCAAAAACCACTGCGAGAAGCGCGCGGCGGCACACAAGCGATGGACCCTTGTCGAACTTGCTTGGGGATGGAAGTAGCAAGAATCGGGAACCGCTTAGTGTATAATACAGTCGCGCATTTTGAAACGCTTCAAGCAATGGCTTGCTTGGGGCGTGAAGGAGGTGTGCGATGAAGCGTGGGTTTACGCTGATTGAGCTATTGGTGGTCATCGCGATTATCGCCATCTTGGCGGCGATCTTATTCCCCGTGTTTGCGCAGGCGCGGGAGAAAGCGCGCCAAACCACCTGCGTGAGCAACCACAAGCAGATGGGCTTAGCCACGATGATGTATCTCTCCGACTATGACCAAACTTGGTTTCCTGCGTGGGTGCAGGTCCCTGGAACTGAGAATGGACACTGGTTCTTCAAGATTTCGCCATACATCAAGGCAGGCACTGGTGCTACTTGGGATACCTATACCGAGCAGGCTCGCGCAACCGAGATCCGCATTTGTCCATCGGGGATTGCACGCGCCTTCAACTACAGCATGAATGTACACATCTGCCCACTGATTTGGGACAACAGCTGCCCGCAGGGACCCGGCACTTGCTATGTGGTTGACACCGAAGCCATCTTTACGCACCCCGCCGAGACGATTATCTACGGCGATGCGGTTCAGATTGAGGGGTGGGAGTGGGCTTCTTCGGCGAACTTCTGCTGGTGGCCCTCCCAAGAAACTTGTTGGGACGGCGGGCGCTTCCCCGCGGGCGACAACGATCCGCTGTGGGATCGCTTAGACCGTGATGTGCCGCGCTCTGTATGGGATCCTAACCGAAGCTGGAACCCCAACTTGGGGTATGGACAAGTGCGTTATCGCCATCAGCGCATGGCGGTGTTTACCTTCGCTGATGGGCACGCGAAGGCATTCCGCCGTGGCGCGGTAAAAGTGCCATGGCACTGGTCGATTACCGCCACCCGTGAGGATGAATGGGTGCGGTAAAATAGCGGTGGCGGGGGAGGCGGGCACGCCTCTCCCCGCAGGGAGGGCTGACGATGCTCAAGACTGAGATTCCGGCGCCTATAGCGATTGGTATCATCGTTGCAATTTTGTTGGTAGTTGGCTTTTTGGCGGTGCGGAGCTTGTTTGCCCCTCCACCGACGGTGGACACGATTCCGAATGTAGGGGCTCCGCCTGCGAGCGCCCCTCCTGCTGCCCCGCCGCCCCACGCACCTGCTCCTATGGGCGAAAATCCTTCGCCCTATCGCCCACCGGCGGGCTACGGCGGTCCCGGCGGCGGTCGTTAGTTGGGGCTTACAGGTGTCTCGGCTTGGCGCAGGTACGCCGCCGCGTCTTCAGGCGCGGTGATGTTGATCCCTACGCCCGAGCCTAACTCGAAGCCCGCGTCGATACTTAGGCGTGGGGCAATTCGTAGATGCCACCAAAACTCGCCCTCGTAGCCACTGGGGGCAGTAAACAACATATAGTTATAAGGTGGGTCATTCAAAACTCGATACAGGCGTTGTAGGGTGTCTTGAAGCACCGCTGCGAATGCCTGTGTCATCTCCTCAGGCATCGCCTCAAAGCGCGCCATCGGCTCCAACGGCACAATGGCGACCTCATACGGCACGCGCGAGGCAAACGGTGCGTACACCAAAAACTGCTCGGTGAGATTGACCACGCGCACACCCTCGCGAACCTCTTGCTCAATGATTGCCTCAAACGGATGCTTACCGTGCCGCGAGCGATAGCGGCTGACCCCCTCAATATGCCGTTGCAGCACGGGGGGTACGAAAGTCAACCCAACCAGTTGCGCATGGGGGTGTTCCAGCGACGCGCCCGCTGCCTTGCCCTCGTTGCGAAAAATGAGAATAGTTTTGAGCCGATGATCTTGGGCGAGCGTGGTGAGCCGTCGCTGATACATTCGCATCACTTCCGTCCACTGGCTCAGCGAGGTGACAACGGGCGTCTCGCTGTGCTTAGGTGTTTCGATAATGACTTCGTGCACTCCAACGCCATCAGCCCAGGTGTAGATACCGTTAGCACACGGTTGTAGCTCGCCTTCAGGTGCGAGGGCTGGATATTTATTAGGCACTACGCGTACCCACCAGCCAGGCGTGTTGGGTGCGGTGCCCGCCTCGCGAAACGCATCTACTTCGGGTGGAGTCATCGCCTCGTTGCCCACGCAGAAGGGGCAGTTGGGCACAAACTCGGGCTTTGGCGCAGGTTCCGAATCGGCTTTTTTGAAATCGTGCGGGCGACGGCTGCGCTCCGTCGCTACAATTACCCGCTCTTCCGTAATCAGGTCCCAGCGAATCTCAGGCATACGAGCGTATATTATGGCACAGAAGCGCGTGCAGGTAGAATCTCACGCGATGGAGTCGCTGTTCGTATCGCTGATGGCGTCGTTGCTGGCAGCGGTTTGGATTTTCGTGCTGATTAGCTGGGCGATTACAGGCGAGGTGTCAGCGGGGGAGGCGATTGTTGGCTCCACGGTGGCGTTATTGCTGGCGGTGGCGACGGCGCGCCAAGCATTTCCTCACGCGGGCACGCTTGCGCTGCTTACCTTGGGGGGCGGGGCAATCGGTTTACCCATCCTGCGCGCGTACCTCAATCGTGCTGCCCACGCCCGCATGGATGCCGAACTTGTGGAACGCGCCTGCCTCGCCTATGAAGCTGACCCGAATAACTACGGCGCACTGATTAACTTAGCCGAAGTGTGCTACAAAAACGGGTTGTTGGAGCCAGCGGTCTACTTTCTGGAACGCGCCATTCAGCAGGCGCCAGTTATGGCATCGCACGAGAAGCGACGCTTGCGGTTTTGGCAAGATGAACTGGCAACACACCCGAAGTGGGGCTACATGCCGTGCATGCATTGCGGGGCGCGCTTGCCGGTGGGCACCATCCGCTGCCCCCGCTGCGGGCGGTTGGTGTTGCCGATGTTGGTGCAGGGGCGGTGGGTGCCCGCCCAACTGGCGCATAAGGCGATTGGAGTATGGGCAGTTGCCACCGTCGCTGCGGGGCTGAGCCTGTTCTGGCACGAACACCTCACGGGGCTGAGCGCCCTTGTGGCAACCGTTGGCACAGTAAGCACTGGGCTGGGGCTAATCGTCTGGATTTTACGCAAGCGATGAACCTGCGCACACTGCCACCGTTCACGCGGCTCGATTGGTATATCACGCGCGAGATGCTCACCCCGCTGGGCATCGGCATTTTCGCAATTCTGCTGATGCTCATTGGCAACTTGTTGTTCAACTACGCGCCCTGGTTTTTCAGCTACGGCGTGCCGCTGGTGGCAGTGTTGCAGATGGTGCTGTATTACACGCCCTACTTGCTGGTGCTAAGCTTGCCTGTGGGCGCGGCAGTGGGTACTGCGCTCACAGTGAACCGCCTGACGCGCGACAGTGAAATCACCGTGCTGCGCATGGCGGGGGTGAGCCTACGCCGCATCTTCGCCCCGATGTGGCTGATTGGAGTTGTTCTATCAGGGGCAAACTTTGCGCTCAATGAATACCTTGTGCCCCCCACAATGCAGGCATTCAACAAGTTGCGCAACCGCATTTTTTTGCTGGCGCCCGTGCCCAACCTTACCAGCAATGCAGTGATCAAAACGCAAAACTATGTGGTAACTATCGGCTTGGCACAACAGCAGGGCGACACGGTGCTGCTGGAAGATGTGCTTATGATTGAGCGACGCGAGCAAGGGAGCTGGCTGGTGGTCACTGCGCCGCGTGGCGACTATCGCAATGGTGTATGGACGCTCTACGAGCCACGCCTGCACTATTATCAAGCCGATGGGGTGGTGGCAGATATGCAGCGCGCCAACAAACTGGTCGTGAACCTGCAGGTCACGCTGCAAGACTTTTTCGTGGCGCCCACGCCTGAGGAGCAAACGATGGCGCAGCTGCGAGCGCAAATCCAACGCAATCGCGAACTAGGGTTAGATACGCGTCAGCTGGAAGTGAGTTATCATCTCAAGGCGGCGGTGCCGATGGCGTGTTTGGTGCTTGCCCTCTGCGCACCCGTGCTGAGCTTTCTCTTGGCACGAGCAGGCGGTTTCGTGGGCGTGCTGCTCTCCATCGTGCTGGTGTTTGTGTTTTGGAACACGCTGTTGCTGTTTCAAATCTTGGGCAACTACGGATTCTTACCCCCTGCGGTGGCGGCGTGGTCGCCTAACCTGTTGTTTGCAACGGGCGGGTTGGTGCTGCTGCGGCGGTTGGAGTAGCGTGAGGGGCTACTTACTGCATGGGGGGCGGGTGGTAGCCCACAAAAGAGGCGGTCATAGGCAGTCAGCAACGCTTGCTCGCTATGTTCCCAGCTGAGGCATTCCAAGAATCGCTTGCGCCCATACGCGCTCATATAACGGCGCCGCGCCTCGTCGTGGAGCAGTTCCAAAATCGTGTCGCCAAACGACTCAGGGCGGTCGTCGGCGGGCGAGATGAGTGCATCTTGTGCTGACCATTTGTTTTCGATGCTGCGCGTGGCAACAATCGGTAGCCCCAATGCCATAAACTCAATAATCTTGTTCATCGTGGAGCGAGCGGTATAGGTGTTATCGGGGTCAGTGGCAACGCCCACATCAGCCGTGCTGAGGTAGCGCAACAGCAACTCGCGCTCGCGCACAAAGCCCGTGAAAGTGATGTAATCCTCAAGCCCTAACTGACGAGCGAGTTGCTTGGCTTCCTCCAAACAGTCGCCCGAACCGATCGCCACAAAGTGCACATCGGTATAGCCGCGCTGATGCACGATGTGATGGGCTGCCTTCACAAAGATGTCTATGCCATCCTGTGGTCCCATCACGCCCAGGTAGCACACGAGGTGCTTTTTGCCCTTCTTGAGACTGAGGTCAGGCTCTACGGGCATAAACTCGGAGGCGCGCGGACCGCTGCGCACAATCACAATCTTTTCGGGGTCAGCTTTGCCGCGCTCCAGTGCGTTTTGCCGATACGACTCGTTCATCTCAATAATCATATCGGCTAGGTGGTACGACCAGCGTTCGAACAGCACTTGGAGATGATAGAACAGCCCGCGCTTTTTGAAGCGCACTTCGTACAGCTCAGGGCAGAGGTCGCGGTGTTCGTAAACGAACTTCTTGCCGCGGGCTTTGTAATACAGCCCGATAGACCAGAAGATATCCAGCGGGTTGCCCACATGGAACACATCGAAGCCTTGTTCGCGTTCCACGCGCTTGCTCAGGCGAAAGGTGTTCCACAGACAGTAGACGGCTTCCTTGAGGAAGCTGCCGACGCTGTGCGTGGGGGGCGGCATCGGGTAGCGATAGAGGTGGATGCCCTCCAGCACGCAGTATTCGGGGTCTTCGGGGGGGCGTGGCGAAATGACCGACACATGGTAACCTGCGCGTTGCAGCGAGGTCGCCACCTGCCACATGCGGCGGTCATGCGGCACTGGTAGGTTTTCCAGTACCAGCAGCACTTTGCGCGGTCGAGCCTCGAGCGCGGAATTGCGCTCTGGGTTTGCCTCTTTCAACATACCAACTCTTGCGCGATTGGGTGGGGCATTCGTGATAGCCCCATCAACTGGCACACGCGCTCGGTGTGTGCACGGATGGAATAGTTTTCGGCGGTGCGGCGCGCTTCGGGGCTAAGCCGCTCGCGGTTGAGATACGCACGCTCTATCAGCGACGCTAACTGCTCGGCGTCGCGCTCGGTAAGCACATAACCATTCACATCGTCTTTGACCACGGCGGGCATGCCGCCGACATTCGTGACCACGGCGGGCACGCCGCACGCCATTGCCTCCAGCAAAGCCGTGGGCAGCCCTTCCCACAAGGAGGTCAATACAAACACGTCTGCCTGCTGGTAATACGGCAGAATCGCCTCGCGGGGCAGTAAGCCTGTCATAACTACAGCATCGCCAACGTTGTGTTCTGCGATTGCGCGGCGCACTTCCCCCTCCACAGGGTTGTAATCGTGTGAGCCACCTACGATGATGAGAACTGCTTCAGGATAGCGCTGACGGAAGCGGGCAAAACCTGCTATCAGTAGGTCGAGCCCTTTGGAGGCATCCAGTCTGCCCACAAACAGGATGCGCGGCGCGCCCGCCTCGCGCGTAGCAGGGGGTGTATATTCGTCAATCTCTATGCCCAGCGGCGTATAGTGGATTTTGGATGCGTGCTGAGGAAACTTGCCCACGTAATAGTCATAATCAGCGGGGCTAATGGTGAACACGCCTTGCGCGCGCGCAATCACGCGCGCTTCCATCCGCATAAACCAGGTGCGAAACGCCCGCCACCGAAACAGCGGGTGCGAAGTCCAACGCTCAAAAAACGCTGATTGCCCGTGCGTGTTGAAAAACAGCGGTACTGAATCGTTCATAAACGCCAGCCCATGCTCGGCGCGCTGGATGTAAATCGCCGCATCTATACGCAATAGCTCCGATTTTTGACGCTTCAAAGCGTTGAGAAACTTGAAGTTGAGCGGTATCTTAGAGCGTCGCTGCCGCGCGTCATCCACATACAGCAGCGGCAAAAACGGACGTTCCACATGTTTGATTTTTACGGTGCTCCACTGACGCAGGGGCAGGTGCGGGTCGGTAGTGATGCCGACGCAATAGAGTTCGACGGGGGCATAGCGGGCGAAGTTTTTCGTGTACTCCAGCACGCCGCCCATCGGATACTCAGCAAAGTCCCCTGCGTAGACCAAGATTAGCTTACACATGCTCATTTACTCCGCACGTCGTTCTCCTCACAAGCGACCTGTAGAAGCTTATCGTAGAACTCTACGAGTTTCTGCTTGCTATGTTCCCAGCTCAGGCATTCCAGAAAGCGTTTGCACCCTATTTCGCTCATGCGGGTGCGCTGCTCGGGGTTGTTCAGCAGGTCAATAATCGCTTTGGCAAACGCTCTTTCGTCGTTGTTTGGAATGTAAACCGCCGCATCTTGGGCTGAGTAGCGCGACTCTTTGAGGTCGAACGACACGATTGGCAGCCCTACCGCCATGTACTCGATGATTTTGTTCATCGTGGAGACATCGTTGAGCGGGTTAAGTGGGTCAGGGGCAAGGGCGATATCAGCCGTGCTGAAATAGCGCAGGAGGTCGGCATCTGGAATACGCCCTGTGAACTCCACAAAGTCATCGAGTTTCAGCTGATGAGCTAGCTTGACCAAATCGGGGTACATATCACCGCTGCCGATAAGGGCAAAGTGGCAGTCATGATAGTTGAAGGTGTGTACGACATGGTCAATCGCACGCAGTAAGTAGTCGACGCCGTCTTGGGCACCCATCACGCCTAAGTACACGCCCAGATACTTGCGCCCGCGTTTGAGGACGGGATCTGGCTGCACGCGCTGAAATCGGCTGGCGGAAGGACCGCTGCGCACGATGGTGATGCGGTCGGGGGGCACGCCGCCGCGCTCCATCGCCACGCGCCGATACGATTCGTTCGTAGCAATTACGCCATCGGCGGTGCGATAGGTCTGCTTCTCCAGCCAAAGCAGACCTTTGTAGAACAAATCACGCCTACCAAAGCGCGACTCGTAAAGCTCGGGGCACAAATCGTGCTGGTCGAACACGAACTTGACGCCTTTGCGCTTGTAGAACCGCCCAATGAGCCAGAAAGTATCGGGCGGGTTGCAGGTATGAATAACATCAAAACCGCGCTCTTTCCACACGCGACGCGCGAGGCGCCACGTTTGCAGCCAGCAATAGCTGAACTCGTACAGGAAGCTCAGCACGCTTTTGGTGGGCGGAGGCATCGGATAACGGTAGAGATGGACCCCTTCCAGTTCCATGTACTCAGGCTCACCGGGGGGGCGGGGCGAAATCACCGACACCAAATAGCCTGCTTCCGTAAGTGCTAACGACTCTTGCCACACGCGCCGATCCATCGGCACGGGCAGGTTCTCTACTAAGATGAGTACTCTCCCTTTCCACTTACCAGTGCAGCCCGACATAGTGCCCTCGCAGTTCAGACGGCTGGAATGCACGCGCCAAGTCAATAATGATTTGGTCAGCGCGATGTTCCGCTAAGATCGCTTCGCGCCCTTTGGCGCACAAATGCCCGATGATCAGCACTTCGGCGTGCTGCACGACTTTGCTGGCATCCTCGCACAGAATTTCGCGGATATGAGGGATTTCGCGTTCGATGAACGCTTTGTTGGAGCCATAAAGCGCGGCGTAGGAGACATTCGGATCGTGTATCAGCAGGCAATAGCCTTTGCCAATAAGTTGTTCGGCAAGCTCCACATAGGGGCTTTCACGCAGGTCATCGGTACCAGGCTTGAACGACAATCCAAACAGCCCCACCTTGCGCTTGCGCAGACGCACAACGGTACGCGCCACCTCGTGAATAAGGTACTGGTTGCTGGGCAGCACTGCTTCCAGCACGGGCAGCTGCAAGTCGTTGGCACGAGCGCGATAGGTGAGTGCCCGCAAATCCTTGGGCAGGCACGAACCACCAAAGGCAAAACCGGGCGTGAGGTACTTACACGAGAGGTTGAGCTTGGTGTCGGCACAAAATACGCGCATCACCTCGTGGCTGTCAATGCCTTCTGCTTTGCAGAGCATGCCCAACTCATTAGCGAACGCGATCTTAAGCGCGTGGAAGGCGTTGCAGGCGTACTTGATCATTTCGGCAGTGCGAATGGATACCAGAAACAGCGGGGCTTTCACATTTTTATAGAGGGCAGCGACCTGTTTGGCGTCGGCATGGCGCAGCGCGCCGATGATGGTGAAAGGCGGGTCGTAAAAGTCGGCAATCGCCGCGCCTTCGCGCAGAAACTCTGGGTTCACTGCCAGCCCGAAACCCTCGTTCACACGCTTGCCCGATGCCTCCTCCAAAATCGGCAGCACAATCTCCTCTGCTGTGCCGGGTAAGATGGTGCTGCGAATCACTACGAGATGATAGTCGGGCTTGGTTGCCAGTGCCTCGCCGATTTGTTTCGCCACATGCTCCAAGTAGTCGGTGCGCAGGTCGCCATTCTCTTTGCTGGGCGTGCCCACACAAATCAGCGACAGGTCGGAGTGGTGCACAGCTTCGGTCGCGTCATCCGTGACAGTAAGCTGCCCCGCTTGAACCGCCTGCTGCAGGAGTGGCTCAAGGTCTTTCTCAACAATAGGCGCTTTACCTTGACGGATGAGTTCTAGCTTATGGGTATCGACATCAACGCCGATGACCTGATGCCCCTCTCGCGCCAAGCACGCCGCCGACACTGCGCCTACATAGCCTAATCCGAAGATGCTTACACGCATAGCCACCGCCACGAGAATCGTTCCATACTCGCTGCTATATTATAACCCAAGTCGTAGTCTATCAAGCGTAAATGGCAAGCGGCTTGTGTGCGCAGCAAGCCGCCCCGCACTGGCTCCTATTTGTCGGCAGGATCGCCGACCGCACACCCAGCGACGGCATAGATCTGTCATGCCGAGGGGAGCGAGGGATCTCACACGCTCGCGAGCGATGAGCAGCAACTCAGATAAGCCAGGGTGCCCTCAACCACTGGTGCACCAGCGCGGCTTCTTGCCGCGCAAAGCGATCGCCTCTGTGACTAAAGCCGTTCCTTTGCATATGCAGCTTACGTACATGGACCATTGGCAGGAATCGGACATTTATGGGCGAATTCTGTCCTTGCGAGGCGATTGGGTATGCGAGCCGCAGTGCTGTGCTTGCTGCTATGTGCCGTGCTCGAAGGGGCGTTTGCTGCCACCGAGATTTTTCTGGCGACCTTAGTCACCTTTGACCCTGCAGGCAACACGATTATTCTTAGGCGCACCGGTAAACCCGATATGAGCGCCACGCTGCACAAGAAGCCGCGCCTGTGGCTCAACAAGCAGCCTGTTGATGTGGAGCAGTTTCGCCAGATGGAAGGCAAGCCAGTGATGGTGCGCGTGAGTGTGGGCACGCAGGTGCGCCCCGTTGTGCGCGAGATGGCAGACCCCGACACCTGGAAGTGGCTGGAAAAAGTGCGCCGCGGCATCGTGAAAGGCACTTTACAAGGCGTGGAAAACAACTACCTCATCGTGGAGTTGCCTGACAAAACGCGCTTCGCCTACAGATTCACTCCCAAAACCCGCTTCGAACGCGACGGCAAGCCCGCCACCATCGAGGATTTCGCCATTGGCGAGACCATCTACCTTGCGCCGCGTCTGCTCTCCAACCTCGACACAATGGTGCTGTCGGTCAGCAACACAGAAAAAGACGCTCAAATCGGGCGTGAGCGCGCCCTACCCTCCATTCAGGGCACCATTCAAGGCATCGACCGCCAGAAGAAAATCATCAAGTTCCTCACACGGGCAGGCGATGTGCGTGAAATCCGCTACGACGAGAAAACCGAGTTTACCTTCAAGGGCAAGCCAATCAAGGTAGAGCAAATAAAACCACCTGCCCGCGCCACCATCCACCGCTCGCGCGACGAGGAAGGCAACGACTATGCCCGCAAGGTCACCATTCAGCCGAATAACTGAGTATTTGCAGAGGGTAGGGTTGCGACCCTACCCCCTCGTTATACTATGCGAGCCTCAGGAGCGGCGCACGAACACCCACCACTCCACCATCAGCAGTGCGAGCAGCGCGAAAACGATGGGTTTCCATAGGTCGCGCAAGGTGGTCAGCGTGCTTTGTGCAGCAACGGTTTTGCCCCCCAACTCAATGCTAGTGCGTGGGCGAATATCTGATTCGTCGGCTGACATTAGGTTCGCTGCAATGCGGATCTGCGTTTTCCTACCTTGAACGGTGTAGATGCCCACGCGCTCTAGCCCCGATATTACTGCACTGCCGTCGTTGACAGGGTAGGTAAGTGTGTTGCCATCGGGCGTGCGGAGCCTGAGCTCATTCTCTTCAGGGGCTACAGCGAGGCTGAAGGGTATGCCCGTACGCACAGTGAGATCCGTGACGCTGCCCTGCTCGCCCACAGCCCAGCGCAGCAGGTTCGCGATGAAAATCGGAAATGCAGGCTGCAGCGGAAAGTCTGACTCCAGCAAGTCCCAGCCGATGCCGACCCAGCGTCTGCCTTGATGCTCGCCCGCGACAATCAGCGGGGTGTGTTGGCTTTCGGCTAACACGCGCGCCCACGGCGCAGGCTGCAAGCGCGGGGCGTTATCAATGAGCAGCGTGCTCAGCTCCAGATAGCGCATGAGGGGATGGTCGCGCTCCCATAGTACCACGCGGGGGGTACGTACCGCTTGCCCCAGATTAGCAATCGGACCGCCCCGCGTGCGGATTAACAACACGGCGCGTGCCTTCACAGGCACTACAGGGGCGCGATCGAAAATCACCAGGTCGTAGTTGCTGCCCCCGACGCGCTCACCGCGCTCCTGTTCGGGCACGGCAGGTGCTTTATCTAACTGCACATTCGGCTCCAGCGCAAGCGCACGCTCCAGAAAGAAGTTGCCCTCGCCCACCAGCAGCACACGGATTGGCTTTTGGGCGACGCCAACCCGATACGCGAAGTTGTCCACTTGTAGAGCATCGCTTGCCTTGAGGCGCACTTCTAAGGGTTCAGGCAGTTGGCGGGCACGCAGGGTTTGCCCAACGGTACGCCCCGCTTCCACAGTGATGGAGCGTGCGTCCACGAGTTTGCCCCCCGCGTAAAACTCCAAAATCGCCTGCTGACTTTTGTCGCCAAAGTTGCGAATGCCCACGAACCACTCGTAGCCGCCGCTGCGTTCTTGCACATCCATCGCGGTGATGGCGAGGTTCTCGCCGCTGGTGCCAAGCGACTCAAATAGCAGTTGTGCGCTGCCCGGCGAGAAGTCGCTCACAGGCGGGAACGCGCCATCGGAGAGCAATAGAATGCGCCCCTTCTCGGTTTTGCCCACAAGGGCTGCCGCGAGACGGAGTGCCTCATCTAGTCTGCCTGCTGTATCCGTGGGCTGAATCTGCTCGATGGCGTTGAGCAGTTTCTGTTTGTCGCTGGTGAGCGCGGCTAATACGCGCACCTGCGCCCCTGCCTCAATAATCGCCAGCTGCTCGCCTGGGGTGAGTTCCTGCACAAACTGGCGGAGGCGACGCTTGGCGGCTTCCAACCGCGAAGGGGCGATGTCCGTGGCTTGCATGCTGGCGGAAGTGTCCACCACAATCACAGTCTGTCCTGGTAGCCCTTTCGCTTGAATCATGGGGCGAGCCAGCGCGGTTAGCAAGAGCAACGCTGCCAGTAACTGCAAAAACATTAGCAGGTTTGGGCGCAGGCGTTGAAAGAGGGCGTTTGCCCGTACATCCGTCGTGATTGCGGGGAACAGAAACTTGGCGGGCACGCGCACCTCGCGCCGCCGCACCTTCAACAGGTACAGCAAGATAACGAACCCTGCCACGGGAATAAACCACAGCAGTACCCCCAGCGATTGGAACTGCATCGCTTATATTTTACTGAATCCAACCAATCCGCTCGGCAATGCTTAGGATGGTGACGGCGCTCAGAATCTGGTTGAGTTCAATGCGGTTCGCTTCGGCAAGGTAGATGACATCGCCGTCTTGGATGAGGGGATTTGCCGTTATGTCGCCTCGCTTGAGAAATCGCTGATAGGGCACGCTCAGGCGGCGGATTTGCTCACCGTCAAATCGCAGGATCGTAATGCGTGAAGTAATGGCTCGCGACGTCATGCCTCCTGCTTGAGCTATCGCGTCTGCTAGGGTGAAGGCTCTGCCTTCGGGGATAGGATAGTAGCCGGGTTTGGCGACCTGCCCCACGATTGCGTAGCGACGCAGGTTCTGGGGTACCACCAGCACATCGCCGTCCTGCAAGGGCGGGTTGTTCGCAGGGGTTATCTCGCCTTGTACGATGGCACGATATAGGTCTACTGGAATCATCGTGCCCCCACGGTCGACAAACGCGCGTTGGAGGGCAGCGAACTCGGTGGTGCCTCCCGCCAGTGCAATGGCTTGCACCGCGTCGGAGTTTACCTCTACATCATAGGTGCCGGGCTTGGCGACCTCGCCCACTACCGTGATGCGCACGGTGGGCTTCTGCTGGATGCTCAGTAGGTCGCCCGGCTGCAGCAAATAGTTGGTGCGATGGTCGCCCCGATGGAGGATGGCAGCAAGGTCAATTGCCAAGGTTTGCTCGCCGCGCATAAGCGTAGCGATGGCACGCTCGGGTAAGATTTTCAACCCCTCCGCTGTGGCAATGATATCTACCACGCGCCAGTTGGGCTGGATGGGATAGGCTCCTGGTTTGTTGACCTGCCCCTCCACGAACACGAGGCGTGGACGCGCCTGCTTGAGCGAGACGAACACTTCGGGGTTACGTAATCGCTTACTGAGGTGTGCTCGAAGCGTATCGCTGAGCTGGGTAAGCGTCAGCCCCCGCACGCTCAGCTCGCCCACGCCCGGAAACACCACACGCCCATTGGGGGGCACGGTATATTCTCCGCTAAACTGCTCATGGCGCAACACCACCACTGTGATTACATCGCCCGTGTCCAGCGTGTAGTCGTCGGTTTGGGCATGGGCAACAAGCAGAATGCTTATCAGCAGCCACCATAAACGGCGCATCACGACACCTCCTCCACCAGCACAACGCCGATCAAGCGATCGCCCGTCTGTAGAAGCATCTGATGCGTAGTTTCGTCCAGCGCATAGCCCTTTGGAGCCACGAGAATAAGTCGCTCGGCTTCTGGAACGGTGGGCGCATCAGGAGCAGCAGCGTATATTTGAAGTGCCCCATTAGGGGGCGTTGGAGCGGGTAGGTCCGGTTCGTTGTTCACTGCACCGTCGTGAATCGCGGTGGCAATTTGCCGCGCGGTAGGCTGCACTTGGCTACTGAGTGGCAAGGCGAGCGCGCGTTGCCAAGTTTCACCGCCGCCAAGGGCGCGCAACTGCCAAGCCATCAGGTGTGCCTGTGCGGGGCTCAGCGCACCGCGGACCTCCGCTAACACGGGCACCCCCAGCAGGCGTTCCACCTCCCAGCGATTGCTGAGGCGACGCGTGCGCCACGCAACAGCCAACGCGCCCAACATGCCCAGCATCAAGCCCAACACGACGCCCAATCCAATTGTGAGCGCAGGGCGCGGAAATGCAGGGCGGTCGGGCAAGGCAGGCGGTTGTAGCAACACGGGTGAGATTTTGCCAATCAACTGCTGGGCACGCGCCTGCTCGTAGGCACGCACTTTTTCTGTCCAAACCGTGAGGGCTGTTTCGTACTCGCGTTTCAAATCGGTGTATTGTGCCATCAGGTCGGGTGTGCGACGAAACAGTTGTTCAAACTGCCTTCGTTGGTTGCGCAATACGCCCAGAGCCGCCTGTCCTGCGCGACGCTCGCTCTCGGCTTGCAGCAGTGCCTTCGCCAGCTCCATGTACAGCGGGTTCACCGCTTGTTGTTTAGCAAGTGTCAGAAACTGTTTATCCACGGCTTGTGCCAGCAGCTTTTCGCGTTCGCGGCGGGCTTGGGCGAGTTGCTCCTCCACAATCTTCACCTCGGGGGCGTCGGGTTGGTACTCTTGCAGCAGCGCGCTGCGTTGAATTTCCAGCTCGGCGATTTTGGTGTTGAGTTGGTGCACCTCCGGAGGAATTGCTAAGTTACGCGTGGCTTCGTAGAACTGAGGTTGCTGCTGGAGTTGGCGTCGCAAGGTTTCAATCTGCCGTTCTAAAGCAACCTGACGCCCTTCCTGCTGACGAACTTGCTCCAATAAGTCGGCATATTTTTCTACGCTTTTGCTAAGCTCTGCTTCGGGAGCAACGATTTGATGTCGTTTGAGGAAAGCGGTGATGCGCTCGCTGGCGCGGCGTAGGGCGACCTCTTGCGCCCGCAACTCGTTGCTGAGTTTTTCCACAAAGGTGGAAGGGTTCTGCTCGTAGAGGGCGCGCACATAGCGCAGGTAAGTATCCATCCAGAGTTCGGTAAGGCGTTGGGCGCCTTCAGGCGTGGCGTCGCTGGCAGTTGCTTGGACCACGCTGGTGTTGCGTACCACAGTGGCGCGGAACCGTTTTTCAAAATCGCGGTACGGTTCGTTGATGCCAACGCGTTGCTGCACTTGCTCCAGCAGTGGGCGCGAGAGCAACACTTCTACTTGGGTGTTGATGTCTGGGCTTCCTACGCCAGTCAATGCTAACAACCCACTACCTCCGAAGTTTCCGCCCACAGGTGGTTCAATAAGCAACTTCGCTTGTGCCTCATAACGCCGTTCGCCAAAGAGGATAATCGCCAGCGCCAACAGGATGCCCAGTCCTACCCCTGCAGCCACCCACCGCCACTGAGCACGCAGGGCATAGGCAACCCACGGCAGTGCGATGCTCTCCTGTCGCTCCGCCCAACGCTCCATCGGTGTATGTTATACCTCACCCAAGCTGCTGCCTATGTTGGCGAAAGCGTGTAGGCAACAGATGACTCAAACCGCTGCGGTGCACACGACGCCGACCTGTATTCCGCACCGGCGGCTCGGAATGACAAACCTTTTGCTTGCAAAAGCAGGATGTCACCCCGAGCGCAGCGAGGGGTCTCAATCGTAAGGCTTGTGCAGATTCCTCGCTTCGCTCGGAATGACACGTGGGCTTATCAGGATTTCTCGCCTACAGCGACTTGGGTGTACCTAAGAAGCTTGCGAGGGCACATTCTCTAGCCGGATTTGCGCCTGCGGTAGCATTTGGCGCACGCGCTCCAGCGCAGCTGGCGAAGGCGTAATCCGCTGGGGCACTTCCACGATGCGTCGTGCACCTGCGACCACCACCTCGAAGCGCACCACCGCCTCGCCTGCATGGTGTTCCAGCACTTGGCGCAGCTGGCGTAATTGGTCTAAGTGACAGCGCGGCACGCGGATGTACACCTGTGGTGCGTCGTCCACGCTCGACGGCTCAGGTGCCAGCTCAATCGCGTCGGCACGGAACTCCACTGTGCCGCTGCCCTCGCCGTTGCGGTTGCCAAATTCGCTCGTCTGCACCTTGCCGCGCACTAACACCACCCGATCTTTCTGGATTATCTCGCGATACTGCTCGTATACATTGGAGAACACCATCACGCGAATCGAGCCGCTTAGGTCTTCCAGTGTAAGCATTGCCATGCGCGAACCGTTTTTCTTAGAGACGCGCGTTTGCACGCTGGTGATGATACCGCCGATGGTAATCGTGCTGCCCTCGCGTTCGGCAGCGTGGGCGATTGGTACGGTTTTTCCTGCCAGTACGCGCGCGTAGGGGCGCACCGGGTGGTCGGAGAGGTACACGCCCAGCAGTTCGCGCTCTAGCGCCAGCTTCTCGCTCGTGGAAAGGTCGTCTACGGCGGGTAGGGCAGGCTTGACGATGGTGATTTCTTCCTGGGCGGCGCTTTCGAACAACGAGTTTTGCCCGCTGGCTTTGGCGCGCACAACCGATTGCGCGTAGCCCAAAATCACGTCCAGCCCACTGATGAGTTGGGCACGGTTGGGGTGCAGCGAGTCGAACGCGCCCGCTTGGATAAGGGCTTCTAAAGTGGCGCGGTTGAGTGCGCCCGATTCTAGCATACGCGAGGCGAAGTCAAACACATCGGTGAACGCGCCGTTTGTAGCGCGCTCTTTGAGAATGGCTTCCACGGCGGCTTCGCCTACGCCTTTGATTGCGCCCAATCCGAAGCGAATGGCGTGCTCATACTTGGGTGCGTTTCGGGCGACGCGTCGCCCACGCGTGGGTGCACTGGTCTCACGATAGGGCTCCACAGTGAAGCCCGACATGCTGGCATTGATATCGGGTGGCAGTACGCGAATGCCCATTGATTGGCATTCGTCGATGAAGTTGGTGATTTTGTCGGTTTTGTCTTTGTAAACTGCCATTAGTGCCGCCATGTACTCCACGGGGTAGTTCGCCTTGAGGTAGGCGGTTTGATATGCCACATGCGCGTAGCACACGGCGTGCGCTTTGTTGAAGGCATAGCCCGCGAACGGCTCAATAAGGTCAAACAGGCGGTTGGCTTCGTCTTCGCTAATGCCTTTGGCTTTTGCGCCTGCCACAAACTCGGCGCGCATACGCTTCATCTCCTCGGGCTTCTTTTTGCCCATCGCGCGACGCAAGATGTCCGCTTTGCCCAGCGAGAAGCCCGCCAACGCCTGCACAACTTTGAGCACTTGGTCTTGGTACACAATCACGCCGAAAGTCTCTTCGAGGATTGGCTCCAGCCACGGGTGGGGGTACTCCACAGGCTCGCGCCCATGCTTGCGGTTGATGTAGGTGGGGATGTGCTCCATCGGTCCGGGGCGGTAAAGGGCAATCATGGCAGCCAGCTCACGCACATTCTGGGGGCGCAGTTCACGGATGTAGCGTCGCATGCCCGCGCCTTCCAGTTGGAACACGCCCGTGGTGTCGCCGCGCCCCAGCATCTCGTAAGTTTTGGTGTCATCGAGCGGGATTTGGCGCACATCGATCGTGACGCCGCGGGTGCGCTTGATGTTTTCAACAGCTTGCGCCAGCACGGAGAGGTTCGCCAGCCCCAAGAAATCCATCTTCAGCAAACCGATTTTCTCCAGCGCGCCCATGTGATACTGCGTAACCAGCTCGCCGTCGGCGGAGCGGGCGAGGGGCACATGTTCTACCAATGGGTCTTTGGAGATGACCACGCCCGCTGCGTGGACGCTGGCGTTGCGCGTGATGCCTTCCAAACGACGCGCCATATCAATCAATCGTCGCGCTTCGGGGTTGCGCTCGTACTCTTCCTTGACTTCTTTGATTTCGAGGGCTTTCTCCAGCGTCATGTTGGGCAGGGTGGGAATGGCTTTGGCGAGGCGATCCACTAACGCCGTGGAGATGCCCATCGCACGAGCGACATCGCGCATAGCGGCTTTGGCCGCCAGCGTGCCGAAGGTGATGATCTGCGCCACGCGCTCTTGCCCATACTTCTCGCGCACGTAACGGATTACCAGATCGCGCCGCGCATCTTCGAAGTCCATATCAATATCGGGCATTTGAATGCGTTCTGGATTAAGGAACCGCTCGAAGGTCAGGTCGTACTCAATAGGGTCGATATCGGTGATTCCGATGCAGTAGGAAACGAAACTGCCTGCGGCGGAGCCGCGCACGCCGAAATAGATACCCTCGCGCCGTGCAAACTGCGCAAAGTCGCGCACAATCAGGAAGTAGGGCGCAAAGCCTGTGGCTTCAATAACCGAAAGCTCGTACTCCAGTCGCTGGAGGTGCGTTTCGTTGTGGTTTGGAATGAGACGTGGCAGTGCCTCGTAGCACAAATCGCGTAAGTGTTGAATAGCGGTTTTGCCTTCGGGCAGGTCGGGCGCTGGCAGTTGCACACGCCCGAACTCTAAGTTCAGATTGCAACGGTTGGCGACCTCCAAAGTGTTGGCAATCGCTTCAGGGTGGTCGTGAAACAGACTTGCCATTTCCTGAGGCGACTTGACATAGAACTCGCTGGTGCCGAACTTGAGCCGTTTAGGGTCGTTGAGGGTGGAACCTGTTTGCACGCATAGCAGCACGTCGTGCATTTCGGCGTCATCGCGGGTGAGATAGTGGGCGTCGTTGGTCGCCAGCAGGGGCAGGCGGTACTCCGCTGCCAAGCGCAGCAAACCTTCGTTGACAATGCGCTGCTCAGGTAGCCCATGGTTTTGCAGCTCGATATAGAAGTTTTCACGCCCGAAAATCTCCAGGTATTCTTCAAGCAGTTGGCGGGCACGCTCGTAATCGCCCTTGAGCAGTGCATCGGGGATTTCGCCCGCCAAACACGAAGAGGTAGCAATCAGCCCCGCGGCGTATTCGCGCAAAATCTGCTTGTCTACACGCGGCTTGTAGTAAAAGCCTTCCACATTGGCAATCGTGCTAAGCCGAATGAGGTTTTTGTAGCCGACTTCGTCCTTTGCCAGCAGCAGCAGGTGGTAGCTGGTCTGGTCTTGTTTCGCGCGATTTTTGATGCTGCGCGGCGCGAGGTAGAGTTCGCAGCCGATAATCGGCTTGACGCCCGCTTCCTGGCAAGCGGTATAGAAATCGATGGCGCCATACAGCACGCCGTGATCGGAAATCGCCACAGCGGGCATATCAAACGCCGCCACTTGTTTGACCAAATCTTTGATGCGGGTTGCTCCATCCAATAGGCTGTATTCGGTGTGCAGGTGCAGGTGCACGAATCCCGCTTCCATGCTGAGCCTCCCAAGATGTTGTGGCGATCATTCGTGGGCGGTGGGGAGACTCCTGCCGATCTTGGGGCGATTATGTGGGGTATCCCTCTGGGTGCGCTACGAACCAGCGGTAGGCATGTTCGATCATGGTTTCCAGCGCGGGGTAGCGCGGTTGCCAGCCTAACTCTTGCTGGGCTTTCGCGGCGGAAGCGACTAGGCGGGCGGGGTCGCCGGGGCGGCGCGCGGCGTATACAGTAGGGATGGGCTTGCCTACCACGCGCTCGGCCGTGCGAATCACTTCCAGCACGGAGTAGCCCTGCCCGTTGCCGAGATTGTACACATTGCTCGGCGCGCCCGCACGCAACTGCTGCAACGCCAAGTAGTGTGCCTCGCACAGATCCCACACATGCACATAGTCGCGAATGCAGGAGCCATCGGGCGTGTTGTAGTCGGTGCCGAACACAGCAATCGAGTCGCGCCTGCCCAGCGCGGCAAACAGCGTGAGCGGAATCAAATGCTCTTCGGGGCGGTGATCCTCGCCCAGTTCGCCCTCAGGGTCTGCCCCTGCGGCGTTGAAGTAGCGCAGCGCCATTGAGCGAATGCCATACGCCTGCCCATACCAGCGCAGCATGCCTTCCATGACGCGCTTGGTCTCGCCGTAGGCGTTGGTGGGATTGAGCGGATGGGTTTCGGGGATGGGGATTTCTTGCGGCTCGCCGTAAACCGCAGCCGTAGAGGAAAAGATAAGCTGCGACACGCCCGCCTCACGCATCGCCTCCAGCAAGCGCAAGCAACCCAACACATTGTTATCGTAATACTTTGCGGGGTTGCGCATGGATTCGCCCGCGAAGATGAACGCTGCAAAATGCATCACGCACTCAATGTCATACTTGCGGAACACACGCCGCAGGGCATCAGGATCGCGCAAGTCGCCCTCTTCGATGGTGCCGCCTACAACTGCCCGCCGATGCCCTGTGGAGAAGTTATCCAGCACAACCACGCGCTCACCTTTTTGCAACAGGTACTTCACCATGTGCGAACCGATAAAGCCCGCTCCGCCGATGACCAGCACCATGTCATGCGGATTGTACCACATCCAAGCAGAGAACGGGGTATAATTTAGCCACGCTAAGTATAGGAGCCAAACCGATGTGGATGAAGGCAATCCCTGCGGAGCTTGCCGAAAACGAGTTCCGCACAGTTGAGTTGAACGGACAGCGCGTTTTAATCGGGCGTACCTCCAAGGGCTACTTTGCGGTGATAGACCAGTGTTCGCATCAGAAGTTGCCGCTCTCGGAAGCGAACGGTTTGCCCGGGCGCATCCACAACAACTTGCTGGAATGCCCGCATCATGGGGCAAAGTTTGATCCTTACACGGGGCAAGCGCGGGGGCTACCTGCCATTCGTCCGATAAAAACCCTCAAAATTAAGGAGGAAGGCGGCTATATCTGGGTTGCTCTGGAGTAAGTGCGGAGGCGAGAACGATGATGACCACACGCTTTACATTGGACGCGCGTGAGATTCGGCAGCAGTTTCCATTTTTCCAGCCGCATCCGGAGATGCGGAACTTGATTTATCTGGATAATGCTGCCACGACGCAGAAGCCCTACGCCGTGATAGAGGCAGTCAGCAACTTCTGGGCGTATCACAACGCGAATGTGCATCGTGGGGGGCATGGGGTGGGCGCGAAAGCGTCGGAGCTATATGAGGCAGCACGCGGGCGCGTGGCACGCTTCATCAATGCCCGCGAGACCGCCGAAATCGTGTTCACGCGCGGCACCACAGAGAGTATCAACCTTGTTGCCAGCAGCTGGGGCGAAACCTTCGTACAGCCTGGCGATGAGCTCATCGTCACAGAGATGGAGCACCACGCAAACCTGCTGCCGTGGATGCGCCTTGCCGAGAAGCGCGGCGCACGTTTGGTGGTGTGGCACATCACCGACAGTGGCACACTGGAACTAGACCAATTACGAAAGCTTCTCTCGGAGCGCACACGCTTAGTGGCGGTGTCGCACATCTCGAATGTGCTGGGCGTAATCAATCCTGTGGCGGAAATTTGTCGCATGGCGCACGAGGCGGGCGCGCTGTGTTTGGTGGATGCGGCGCAGAGTATCGCCCACATGCCCGTGGATGTGCAAGCGATTGATTGCGATTTTCTGGCGTTTTCGGGGCACAAAGCCTATGGACCGACGGGTATCGGCGTGTTGTATGCCAAGCGCGCTTTGCTGGAGGAGATGCCCCCTTACCATGTGGGGGGCGGGATGGTGCAGACGGTGCACTGGGATCGCTTGCGCTGGGCGGAACCGCCCGCCAAGTTTGAGGCAGGTACGCCCCCTATCGGCGAAGCCGTAGGGCTGCACGCTGCGCTGGACTTTATTGACTCCATCGGGCGCGAGGCGATCGCCGCTTACGAGCACGAGCTGACCGGGTATACCCTTGCGCGGCTGCAGGAGGTGCCTGGCTTGCGCCTTTACGGACCGCGCGAGGGACGTACTGGCATCTTCGCCTTCACTTTGGAAGATATCCATCCGCACGATATCGCCACAGTGCTCGATTCGCGTGATATCGCGGTGCGTGCGGGGCTACACTGCGCCCACCCGCTAAGCGAGCGACTGGGCGGGCCGACCGCGCGCGCCAGCCTCGCCATCTACAACGATACCGACCATATCGACGCGCTGATTGACGCGCTGCACTACACGCGCAAGGTGTTCGGCTATGCTGGATGAGTTGTATCAGGAGATTATTTTAGACCACTATCGCCATCCGCGCGGCAGGGGCGAGTTGGAGCCGCCTAAAATCACGCAGGAGGGCTTCAATCCTTCCTGCGGGGATGAGGTGATTATTGATTTGCGCGTGGAGGATGGGCGCATTAGCGACATTCGGTTTCACGGCAGGGGTTGCTCCATCAGCCAAGCGTCGGCGTCAATGCTGGTAGAAGCGGTGAAAGGCAAAACGCTGGAAGAGGCGCACCAGCTGATTGAGCAAACACTTGCGCTGGTCAAAGGCGAAGTTGAAGCCGACTATGCCGTGCACGGCGATTTGGTGGCGTTAGCAGGGGTGCGCAACTTTCCTGTGCGGGTCAAGTGCGCCACTTTAGCGTGGCACACTTTGGAAGAGGCATTGAAACAAGCATCTGCAGAGGCGGTTCAAGAGACCTGACAAAGCGCCGCCCAACGGATAGCGTCGGCACTTCGCCGACGCTACGGAGTGGCACCAGTGTATAGCCTGTCCGGTTGCCTAACGCGCCATTTCGGCTAATAGGTGCGCATATTTTTCCGCCACCACGCGCCGCTTCACCTTCAGTGTGGGCGTGAGTTCGCCGCTCTCTATCGTGAACGGTTGCGCGATGAGCCGAAACGCCTTGATGCGCTGGAAGTCTGCCAGTTCGCGGTTGACGCGCTCGATCTCTTGGCGGAAGCGTTTTTGAATGGCGTCGTGATTGAGCAGGGCGTCAGGGGCAGTGGCATCAATGCTTTCTTGCTTAGCGAACGCGCGTAGGGCGTCCATGTTTGGCACAATCAGCGCCACAGGTGCGCTCATGCCATCTCCGAACACCACCGCTTCGTGCACCAGCTCGCTTTGTTTGATGAGGTTCTCAATCGGTTGCGGGGCGACATTCTTACCGTTCGCCAGCACGATGATGTCTTTCTTGCGATCAGTGATGTAGAGGTAGCCGTCTCTGTCCATGCGGCCGATGTCGCCCGTGTGGAACCAGCCGTCGGGGGCAATCGCCGCAGCGGTGGCTTCGGGTTTTTTGTAGTAGCCGAGCATGATGTTGGGTCCGCGCGCCAAGATTTCACCGTCGGGCGCGATTTTGATTTCCACATTGCGTAGGGGTTTGCCCACGCTGCCGAAGCGCGGCGCCTCAGGTGGGTTCACGGTCAGCACGGGGCTGGTTTCGGTTAGCCCGTAGCCCTCCAAAATAAGAATGCCGAAGGCGTGGAAGAACTCAGCGACCTCTTTAGGCAGGGCAGCGCCGCCCGATACGAAAAAGCGCAATCGCCCGCCGACGCGGGCGCGGATCTTGGAAGCCACCAGCTTATCCAGTAGCGCGTGCTGCAGCTTGATGCCCAGCGGCACGGGACAACGCTCACGCCAGCACCGCGAGTACTCCTTGCCTACCTCCAGGGCACGGTAAAACAGCTTTTGACGCAGGGGCGGCATCTGGCGCACCGATGCCAAAATCCGCTCCATCACCGAGGCGTAGAAGCGAGGCACGCCCAGCATAATCGTGGGGCGCACCTCCAGCATGTCGTTGGCTAAGGTAAACAGGCTCTCTGCGTAGGCGATGGTCATGCCCACATAGATCGGCAGAAAATGCCCTGCCATCCGCTCAAACACATGGCTTAGCGGCAGGAACGAAAGCGTGATGTCCTCAGAGGAGACTTGGAGCACTTCCAGGCTGGCTTCGATATTGCTTAGGAAGTTGCGATGGGTCAGCATCGCACCTTTCGGCTCGCCAGTGGTGCCTGAAGTGTAGATGAGGGTGACAATCGCCTCTGGGCGGCTGGCATCCACCATCGCTTGGAGCATGCTCTCGGTAAGGGTGCCAGGCTGGTTGAGCAGTTGCTCGAAAGTGGGGACATCGCCTGCGCCTTCAGGTTCCATCACAATCAGCTGGGGCGCAAGTGTGGAGCCTTCTAAGGCTTCGCACACTTTGCGCAGCTGCTTGCGATCGCTAACAACCACCACTTTGGGTTCCGCATCGCTGAGAATCTCAAGCGCTTGTGGGGCAGTTAGCGTGGGATAGATAGGCACAGTAATCGCGCCCAAGCTAATCGTCGCCCAGTCGGTGATTGCCCACTCGGGGCGGTTCTCCGAGAGAACTGCCACACGATCGCCTTCGCGTACGCCCAGCTCATACAGCGCGCGAGCAAACGCGAACACGCGCCGTCCTAACTCGCGGTAGGTGATGGGGCGAAACTGTTTCTCGCGCTTGACCAGCATCACAGGCTTCTCGGCGTAAGTTTCCACGCTACGCCAAAACACCTTGCTCAAAGTGTCGACTGCCATCGTTGCACTCCACGCTTGTGTTCGGCATAAGTGTACCGATTCCTGCAGCACTCAACATTGCTTCGCAGATTAGCTGAGAGCGTCCATGCCCTCATGGTTTCAGCTGCGGGTGTGGGGGGTGGAGCTTCACCGTGAGGTTTCTCTCGTGTGTGAAGAGAACCTACGGGAGTTGACAAGGGTACGGGGCGCTGCCTGAACGGCTCAAGCCGTCGCTCGATTGTCCACAAACCCTCTCCGTGAGGTTCCCCCTACAAGTAGGGGGGGCCGAGCAATTTTTTCGGTTCCCCTCGCGTGGCGGGGGGTAACCTATAGGAGGGGGGAAAACCTACTGGCGAGGCTGGAAAATCCGCTGCGAAAAGCGCGCGGCGGAACCTAAGCGATGTACCCTCGTCAGCCCCCAAGTTCTCCTCACACGCGAAGGGACCGAGAACACGCGCGAACTTCTGTCTACTGCATCAAATATACTTTTATTGCACCAGCTCGGCAAATCGGTATCGGAGATTGCACGCGAACTCAATGTTTCCCGCCCAACCGTCTACAAGGTGCTGCAACTCGCTCGCAACGCTGAAGAAGACCCCCTCTTAGACCGACGCAAGCTCAAGAGCGGACGCCCTAAACTCTACGGGGATGAACTGCTCCAAGCAGTCGCCTCCGTGCGTTCTCAGTACCCCTTCTGGGGCGCGATGCTCATCCGCCACGAACTCAAAACCAACGCCTCAAAGTACGGGCTAACCCCCGAACAAATTCCCAGCGTGGAGACCATCGCCCTAATGATTCGCGAACTCGGATTAGCCCGCAAACCAGTTAGCCCGAAAGACAAGCGTACCTTCCCCGACCTGGAACGCCCCAGCAAGCCTGGTTGGTGTACCATAGACCTTTTCGGTCCGTGGCGACTGCGAGCCGTCCGCGCGTGGCTGGTGACCATCCAAGACCGGTTCTCCCGCGCCGCTGCCGCCATACCTGCCTACAGCGCAATGTATGTCACCGAAAAGAACATCACCGTAGGCGTCAAGGCAGAACTGTGGAAGCAAGCGATAGTGGCAGGAACCATACTGCACGGGCGCACCGAACGGCTCTACACTGATAACGGGGTCGGCATGGCGCCCACCAACCGACGCCTGCCCAGCGCACTGAAGTTTGCCTTGCGCTACTGCGACAGCGTGGTGTTGATTCCACCTGGGCAGCCCTGGCGCAACGGGCGACTGGAACGGTTCCACCGCACACTGCTTACCGAATGGCTCCTGCGTTCCAACCCGAAACGCATCGAGCAGTTCGAGCAGGAACTCAGCGACTACCTGAACTGGTATAACAACAGCCGTCCCCATCGTGCGCTCAACTTCCAATCGCCAGCGGATTTTGCGGATGGCAACCTTATCACTTTTAGTTTACAACGGCTGGAGGAACGGCGAACTACGATTACCGAACCGCTTGCGCCATTCGGTAAAATAGAATGTATACGAATGGTCGGCAACGATGGGCAGGTTCAACTCTGGCAGGACGCCTGCTACTTGCCCACAGTGCTGGCAGGACAGTATGTCCGCTTCATCTTTGACCTCTCACGCAAGGGGGAAGAGAACTACGGGCGCGTCGTCTGGCAACGCAGGCGTGGGGAAGACATCGTGGTAGCCGAGTTTTCCCACTCGTTCTTGCTGCCCGACAAGAGGGAGGTTCCGCTCATACTGGGGTTAGTCCCGCGAGAGTTTGCGCACGACGATGTGCCCGCGAACCAGAAACTGGACGAGGCAGAGTATGCATACCAACGAGCCAAGCAGTACAAGCAACCGTACAGAGTTTCTGCAGGTGCTGATGGAGACGCTGGATGAGCTGGGCGATTACTGGCGTCATTCGCGTCTCTGCGACGAGCCAGAAGTGGAGCATTTCCTGCTGGTGTTGGAGGATGCTTACCACGAGTTGGCACAGTATCTGGAGTTCTTAGACGCTTCGGAAGGGGCGGGCGAAGCGCAATAGTTTACAATGCACGGGCGAGGACGCCCGTGCCACGCGCTTCGCGCGCTCCTCGCACTTTGTCTACTTTCCTGTAAAGGTTTTTTTTACATTTTAGACGGCGTGAGCAGCTCGCTTTCGCAAAAACGGCTCGGTCATTCCCAGCAGCGCGAGGAGTCTCACCTGCTTGAAGCCAGTAGGTGGCAACTTAGGTTATAATACACCTCTCGGAGGCACCTATGACTCGCGAGGAAGCTTGGCAGTTGCTATGCGAATACACTCGGTCGGAGAATCTGCGTCGCCACGCGCTGGCGGTGGAGGCGTGTATGCGCTACTACGCTCGCCTGTTCGGCGAGGATGAAGAGCTTTGGGGCGTGGTGGGATTGTTGCACGATTTCGACTACGAACGCTACCCATCGCTGGAGGAGCACCCGTTTCGCGGCATGGAGATCCTGCGGGCGCGCGGTGTGCCCGAAGTGATTGTGCGCGCAGTGGGCGCACACGCCAATCACACAGGCATTCCTCGTGAGAGCCTGTTGGAACGCGCTATCTTTGCGTGTGACGAGCTGTCGGGCTTTGTGATTGCGGTCGCTTTGGTCAAGGGGCGCACCCTCAGTGCCGTGACACCCGAATCGGTACGCAAGCGCATGAAGGAGAAAAGCTTCGCGCGGGGCGTCAACCGCGACGACCTACTGCGCGGCGCAGAAGAGTTGGGGATCCCCTTTGATGAGCATGTGGAGCATGTGGTGCGCGCACTGCAAACCGTCGCGCCCGAGCTGGGGCTAAACCCCTAACTGTCTAAGCATACTCGGTAAAGCTCTGTGCGCAGTCCACACACTCCAGCCACTGCTCGCGGGGCAGCTGTTGCAGGGCGTTATGCGAGCGCCCACGACGAAACACGGGGCGATAAAGCGTCTCGCCTGCCCCAAAGTGGCGGTGACAGGTGTGGCACTCCGTCTCGCTCTCTACCAACACGGGTACAAAACCCGCCACAACCCAGCCCTCGTGCCCCAAATGCGCTGCCAGCGACTCGATCGCCGCGCGCACCGCGTGCGACTTGTTGCCGTGATAGTATTGTTCAGCGATTTTGTTGAGCAGCTGAATCGTTTGTTCGTCCAACGTGAAGTTGAGCCGCTTCATCGCGTGTATTATAGCACATCGGCGCGCACTCCACAATCCTCCTACCTGTGCCGATAATCAAGCCTGATGTATCTCAAGGTCGTGGCAACAATCGTCGGGCTGTTAGGTGTGAGTGTTGTCAGCGGTACGCTGGTGCGCCTTGCGATGCCCTATCACACGCAACGCGCCGAAACACTGGATGTGCTAGCAATCTACGATAAGAAGGCAATGACCTCGGTATTTGGCGAGTTCCGCGGCAGCTTTGCGCTATACCTGTGGGCGAAAACTGATGAGTATACTCACGGCGGCGTGCGCCTGCGCCCGATGACCGAGCGCGAGAAGCGCTCGGGCAACGTCCACGCTGCCAGCAGCGCCGACGGTTTGCACACGCACACCGACGAAACGGGCGTCATCCCCGAACCTGAACGCGACCCGCGCTGGCTGTGGGGCGACATTGAACGGCAAGTGAAGCCCTATTTTGATGTGCGCCACCATTTCCATCGCCCCGTGCGCGAAGTGCTGCCGCTTTACCGCTTTATGACGTGGGTAGACCCAACCTTTGTGCCGGGCTACTTGGTGGGCGCGCAGATGATTTTGTTCGACAACAAGCGCAACCTGCCCCAAGCGTTGGCATTTCTGGAAGAAGGGGCACGCAACAACCCCAAAAGCATCGCGATTTTCACGGAGTTGGGGCGCTACCATTTGGTTCACACCAAGCGCTACGAGTTGGCGGAGCGATATCTCCTGCAGGCAGTAGAAAATGGGGCAGAGTGGATGCCTTCTAATCCGTTTGAGCGCGATGGTCTGCTACACGCTTACCGCTGGCTGGCGCTGCTGGCATACAAGCGAGGCGAGTTGGGCAAGATGCGCACTTGGGCGTGGCGTGGCTTGCAACGCTTTCCTGACGACGGCGTGCTGAAAATGTTGAGCACCAAGCGTGAGTGAACCCTACCGCGCAGAGCGTGCCTGCGCCCGACGCAATACGCGCCATACATACTCGGTTTCCTGCACCCGCAGCCAGCGACAGAGATAAAGATATGCCCACAGCGCACTAGATGCCACAACCAGCCCAATCAGCAGCGAGCGCAGGTTGGGCTGAAAGGGCGGTAGCAGGGCGTGTAACCCCATGTGCAGCCCATAGACAAGCCCGCCCACCAGCAGTGTCGCCGTCGCCGTTGCCAACACAAAGCGCACCAGCGGCACGGGGGCGCCTTCCTCGTGCGGTATGCGTCGGTTCAGCACCATCAGCATCCACACCATCTGCGCTGTCGCGGCAATGGAAGTCGCCAACGCCAAGCCCACATGTCCCAGCAGGGGCATCAACACCCAGCATAGGGGCACGAATCCTAGGGTGACAAGCGAGCCAATAAGGACGGGTGTGAACGCGTCACGCAGGGCAAAAAAGCCTCGCGCAATCAAGGCTTGCCCCGACCACGCGAACAACCCCAGGGCAAACGCCCGCAGCGCGCTCGCCACCAGCTGCGTATCCGCAGGCGAGAACTTGCCGTACTGCAATAATACACGGCTAATGTCCTCTGCCAGTACCAACAGTAACGCTGTCGCGGGCGCGGTTAGAAACCACACCAAGCGCAACCCCTGCCGCAGCGTCGCGCGCAACGCACCCCACTGCTCACGCGCCGCCAAAGTGGTCAGCGCAGGAAAAATCGCCAACGCCACCCCCTGACCGATAATTCCCAGCGGCGCCTGCATCTGCCGATTGGCGTTATCCAACGCCGAAATCGCCCCCGCAGGCAGCCACGAGGCAAACACCCGTAGGATGAGCATATAAATTCCAGGCAACGACAGACCGAACATCACAGGCAGCATCAGCCGAAACACCTCGCGCGCGCCCTCATGTCGCCAATTGAACTCCAGCCGAAACGCGCTGCCCAGCCACCGCATCGCTATCAGCGGCAACACTACACTACCCACAAACGCCCCCAACAACGCACCCCACGCTAATCCCGCTACCCCTAACCACAGGGCTAACACCAGCCCCCCAAAAATAATGCCCAGGTTATAGATGTTCGGTCCCAGCGCGGGCACGAGGAAATGTTTGCGTGCATACAGCGTCGCCATCATCAGCCCGCCCATCAGGAAGCATATTTGCGCGGGCAACACGATGCGCGTCATGTGCGTGGTCAACTCCAACCGGTACGGCTCAAAGCCTGGAAACATCAGCGCAACCGCCCACGGCGCCACTGCAATCAGCACCAGCACTAAGAGACTGGTCAAGCTTACCATCACGCTGGCGACGATGGAAAACACGCGCCATGCCTCGTCTTTTTGTCCGCGCTCCCAGTAGCCAGAAAAGACGGGCATCAGCGATGAGGAAAGCGCGCCCCCTGCCACCATAAAAAACAGCAAATCGGGCAGCTGGAACGCCGCGCGGTAGGCGTCGGTCAGTTCGTTTTGCCCAAAACGAAAGGCAATCACGGTGTCGCGCAGCATGCCAAGCACGCGACTGGCGAAAATCGCGCTCATCATCAGCGCGGATGCCCGCGCCCAACTGTAGCCCGCGGTCTGCCCGTCGCTATCCCTCATCGCGCGATACCAACTTCAGCCCTACCACGCCCACCACAATCAAACCGATGAAAAACAATCGCCAAAAATCGCGCGACTCTTTGAACCACACCATGCCCACAATCGCGACACCCACCGCACCGATGCCCACCCACACCGCATAGGCGGTGCCAATCGGAATCTGCCGAATTGCCAACGAGAGGAACCAGAAGCTCGCCCAGGCAGTTGTGAGCGCGACGACCGTGGGCACCAAGCGCGTGAAGCCGTTTGAGAACTTCAACGCCGTCGCCCATACGATCTCCATCAGCCCTGCAATCACCAGAAATAGCCATGCCATGCACCGCAAAGTATACCGTTCGCCCGCCTTCAAGTAAGGTACTATTATGCCAATGACGCAGGAGGCAACCCCTTGGCTTTCCGAAAGTGAGGCGCAGGCAGTTGCTGCGCAAGCCCGCGCGATTATCGACGCCGTGGAGCAAGTGATTTTGGGCAAAGGCGAGACCGTGCGCCTAATGGTCATTGGGCTGCTTAGTGGCGGGCACTTGCTGGTTGAAGATATCCCTGGTGTGGGCAAAACCACTTTAGCCCGCGCCATTGCCAAAGCAATCGGGGGGCAGTTCCGCCGCATCCAGTTCACGCCCGACTTGCTACCTGCCGATATCACTGGCTCCATCATTTACAACCAAGCGCGTGCGCAGTTCGAGTTCCACCCGGGACCGATTTTCGCCAACATCGTGCTGGCAGACGAGATTAATCGCGCCACCCCGAAAACCCAATCCGCGTTGCTGGAGGCGATGGAAGAGCGTACCGTGTCGGTTGAGGGCGAATCACACCCACTCCCGCAACCGTTTCTGGTCATCGCCACGCAGAACAATATTGAGATGGTGGGCACCTATCCCCTGCCTGAGGCGCAGCTGGATCGCTTTTTCGCCCGTGTGTCGCTGGGCTATCCGTCGCCTGAGGTGGAGATGCGCATTCTGGAGACGCGCCAACTCGGCTCACCGTTGGAGCAGTTGCAGCCCGTGCTAACCCCCGACCAGCTGGTGGCGTTGCAGCATCAGACGCGGCGCGTGTATATCAGCCCATCGGTGCGCCGCTACTTGGTGGAAGTAGTGAACGCCACACGTCATCACCCGAAGGTGATGCTGGGGGCAAGCCCGCGCGCCTCACTGGCGTTGATGCAAGGGGCACAAGCGCACGCTTTGCTGGCGAACCGCTACTATGTGACGCCAGACGATGTGCAACAGATGGCGATTCCTGTGCTTGCCCATCGGCTGATGATGCGCTCCGATGCCACAGGTGCAGCGCGCCCCGAGACTGTGATTCGCGAAATTTTGAGCCAAATACCCGTGCCCATCGGGGGCGAGGTGCCCGCATGAGAGAGTACAAACTTACGGCACTGATGGCAGCGACTTCGTTTTTGCTATGCTCTGGGCTGGCGACTAACAACCGCCAGATGTATTGGATGGCATCGGTGCTGGGCACGCTGATGGTTGGCGCCTACTATTTGGTGCGTTGGGGCGTCCGCGATGCTTCGGTTCGGCGCATCTGCCCTGCCGAGCTGAACGAAGGCGAAACGGTAGAGGTGCAGTTGCAAGTGTCGTTGCCGTCGCGTTGGGGGCTGGTATGGGCACGCGCCCAAGATACTGCTTCATCGGGGCTGCTGTTGGAACCCGTTGAAGCAGAGCAGGGCAGCCCGCACGACAGCACCACGCGCTATCGCCTCACGGCGCTGCGCCGCGGACGCCAGCAACTCGGACCCGTGCAGCTGACGATATCCGACCCGTTGGGCTTGTTTGTAAACCATGTGCAATTGCCTGAGGTAAGCGAAGTGTTGGTGCTGCCGCGCCCCGTGGCGCTTGCTCATTGGAGCTGGGAGGGCGGTGGGCGCGGGCGTCTGTTGGCATCCGCTCTGCGGGGCAAGCGTGGCGAAGGCACCGACTGGCACGGCGTGCGCCCCTATGTGCCCGGCGACCCCCTACGACGCATCCACTGGCGCGCTACCGCCCGACACGGCGACTGGCATGTGAAAGAGTTCGAAACCAGCCAACTGGCGCCGATTGTGGTCGCTTTAGAGCAAGCACCCACTTGGCGCAAGGAGGGCGACACCTACCCCGACTTTGACCAAGCGATTCGCTACATCGCGTGGCTGGCGCTACAAGCCTCCCGCCAGGGCGTTGCGCTTATTTTGGTCGGTTCCAACTTGCCCGAGCTGCGCCTCACGCCCGAAACCTCTACCGATCCGTACGCGCTGCTGCGCCGACTGGCGCTGCTGGAACCGAACGCCGACCATTCGATTCTGGATGACTTACCGCGCTTGGTACAACAGTACGGCGAGCAGTGGCGCATCGCGCTCTTTGTACCCCCTCAGGAGTATCCAACCTTCCATCGGCAGGCGATGGTCTACCAGGCGCAGGGCTACACGGTCGAGGTTTATGCGTAAGCGCGAGGAACCACCCGCACGGTGGACGCTCTATGGCTTGCCAATCCAGCGCGGGCTGGCGCTGGGTATCGGTGCACCCCTATATCTGCCCACCTACGGTATGCCCATCTGGTTTGACCCACGCCTGTTTGCCCAAGACGAGGACGAATGGCTCGCGATTGAGTACCGCATGCCCACCGAGCCTGTAGAGGTCATCGCGCTGGTACGCGACTTGCACGATGTACCGCCTGTGCTGGCGCCCTATGTGCGCATCGTGGGCTGGATTGTGGAACGCCCGCCCGAACCGCCCCTGCCACACGCCCCGATTTTGCAGGTGCCAAGATTGCCCCCCATGCTGCCCCCAGAAGCCCCTGTGATTTTGGATGCCCACGCAGGCGTCGCCTATATTGACCCCAACGCCACCTTGCTGGCGCGCTACCAAAGTTTGCTGCTGCGCACCGCCACGCACATCCGCTACCACTTGGAAGGCGAGCATTTGCCGGTGCACACTTGGGATGATAAGCAGGTTCTGATTGGAGGCGTAGCGCCTGAATGGGAGGCAGTGGCGCAGATCGCTCAACGGGGAGCCGACCTTGTATGGCTAACGGCGGAGACATTCCCTGAGGCGTTTGCATCCGTTGCTCACGCTTTGGGGGGCAAGCCCCTCTGGTGGTTCGACCCGCTGGCGCGCTACCGCGATGATGCCCACTGGCAACGCCTGCTGCGAGCAAGCGCGGAGATGAACCTTACGCTGTTTGTGGACAGCACTGAAACCCTCGCCGATGCCCGCGACTCGTTAGAGGTCGCCCGTGAAGCCCTGCGTGCAGAACATATGCCTCTTGGTACGCCCGGCTTGGGACTATATGTGGCTCCTGAGGCTTCCTTGCCCACCGTAGAACCAGAAACTGCGCCGCTTATCTGTTGGAGCGTGCCCAAGCGCACGCAGCGTGTAGCGGCGCGCCTGTGGCAGGGCTATCGGAAAACACAGCGGTATGGCATCCGTCGCGCATTGTTGTTGCCCGATGCCCACCCCGAAACGCTGGCGATTGCACTGGGCGTGGAGCCATACGCCCTTTTTGTGCCGATGGACGCATTACCTATAGCGAAGCAGCAGGCCGCGTTGCTCGGCGTTGCTGAGTGCCGCGAATGGCTCTTGTTGCGCCTGCGTCGCTGGCGCGACGCCACGCTGCGCGCCCAGCCCGACTTGTGGCTCCAGCAGCGCCGCTAATCACACGCCCATCTGCCCATAATCGCGCAGCAGCCCAATCACCTTGCCAATTACGCGCGCTTCCTCCACGGGCGCGTAGATTGGCTCATAGGCAGGATTTGCCGACTCTAAGCGCGCACGCCCCCGCTCAAAATAAATCCGTTTGATGGTTGCCTCCTCGCCAATCAGCACTGCCACCAGCTCGCCGTTGTACGCGGTTTGCTGCGGTTTGATAATCACCAAATCGCGTGGCAAGATGTGCTCGCCCACCATACTGTCGCCCTTGACGCGCAGCAAAAACGCCCCTTCCACATTCCGTACCATATCGGCTGGCACGGGGATGAGGTCTTCGATGTTCGCGTAGGCAAGCACGGGCGAACCCGCAGCGATAGTACCCACCAGCGGCAGGAAGCGCACGCGTTCGCGGTCGGGCTGATAGTCAGGATGAATCACGCGAATCGAGCGGGCTTGGCTGCCGCGTTCAATATAGCCCTTGCGTTGCAGCGCGTCCAAGTGCAAAGTGATGCCGCGCAGGCTCTTGATGACCCCGATGCCCTGCTGTATTTCACGAATCGTGGGCGGATAGCCGTGTTCCTGCGTGTACTTCACGATAAACTGCAAAATCGCCCGTTGCGCCTTAGTCAGTGTTTTCGCCATCGCTACCTCCTGCAGAGGGGAGGGCTTGCCCTCCCCCTTGCTCCGCGCGGTACTGCCCATGAAACGGCGGCTCATGCGCTGTAGAATATTGTACACTACCATTTGTCTACAAGTCAAGGGGGCGATAGGTCGGGCGGTTGATTTTCCGATTCTGCCCCCCTCCTGTAGGTTCCCCTCGCGAAGCGGGGGGAACCGCACTCAGCTCGGTTCCCCCTACGGATAGGGGGAACCTAACGGAGGGGGTTCGGAAAAACTGCTGCCCCCCTCCTGTAGGTTCCCCCCACACGCGAGGGGAACCCAAAAAGACTGCTCGGTTCCGCGGCACGCGAGGGGAACCAAAAAAGACTGCTCGGTTCCCCCTACGCAGTAGGGGGAACCTTACGGAGGGGGTTCAAAAAACGGAGCGGGTTCAAAAAATCAGGCAACAGCCTTGGCAGTGCACTTCGGCTCGCTTGTTCCGCCGACAACTCAATACCTGCTTCTGCACAGTGGCGGAGCGCAAGCCCCTGCCACCGCGCTCGCCCCCTACTGACTCAATTGATGCACCGATACCTGCTCAATCTCGTCTCCCGCTGAATGACAAGTGTGTCGTTGTCGCGCCGATCGAAGCCCATCAAGCTGTAGCTCCGACCAGTGTTGTCAGCAACACAATTACGCCCAGCAGTCGCAGGGCGTTCGCTGCTTTCACGCAAATCATCTCCCAACATACTCTACCAGACAGCGCATGCAGAGCGGTAGGGACTTTTGTCCTGATTTAGGTCAAATCGGCACGCCGCACATAGGCAGTGGGCAGAAACGCAGTGAAGGGGGCAGGTGTCACCCTGCCCCCGTGCGAATTAGGCGACCGCGAATACTCTTAGCAACCCCTGCCAAAGTTGAACAACACCAGCAGCAGGTCGGCGTCATTCACCACGCCATCGGCGTTCAAGTCTGCAGGGGCATCGGTTTGCCCGAAGGCAAACAGCGTCAACAGCAGGTCGCGGTCGCTTACGCAACCGTCGCCATCTACATCGCCGATGGGGATGGGAATCTGAACCACGTGCACGCTGCTGTCTTCAGTGCTGATTGCTAGGAGTTCTCCATCGGCAGAAGGTTCTAGGGCGAGCACCACATACCCACCACTATCGAACAGGAACTGCGTCAGTGCGGTACCGCCCGTCGTCAGGTCAATTAGCTCAACGCCCCGCCGACTGGCAATAAGCAGCTGGCTACTGTTTGGACGCGGTTGGATTTTGACACCTGCCCACGAGTTGGTCGGCACGAGTTTATCCCACACTAAGATACCTGATGCGGTGTCGAAGCATAGTAGGAATCCGCGCCACCCAATCAGCAGGTGCCGTTCGCTGCTTGCAAACTGTAGCACTTCTGGATCGATTTCGTACGGATTAGGCGCTTGCCAAGTCCACAGCGGGGTGGGGTTACCGACTTGATACAGTTTCACGACAAGGGTCTGGTTCTGCGTGTGCGCCGTGGCAGCGTATAGCCCGCTCTCCGACAGGGCTACAAGGTCTGCCGCCGGATAGCTTGCCAACAGCGTTCCTGTAAGCGTATCGTAGACGCGATCGTTCTCGCGGAAGCGCGAACCATCGCGGCTGAACTGTAGATGGAACATGTTTAGTGGCGCATTGCGCTGCCACAGTGGGGTCCAGGTATCGGTGCGGTAGGCGGTGGTGCGTCGCGTGTCGTAGAGGAGCGCGAAGGCAGAGTTGGGCGCAAAAGCCCCTTGCAGGGGATCTGCACTTGTGAGCACGGTTTGTCCGTCGCTGACGCGCACGACGCGGTTGCCCGAAATCACCCAACGCTTGTCGGGCGAGAAAGTGCCGCGCACGGATGTTTGCCCCATGATGTTGCCGTTCTCGTCGTAGACGAGTGTGCGCGTGCCGTCGTCCACCCACAGGTCACGCGTGCCTGTGCGGAAGCCATGCAGCGTCCACGAGCGTGTCCACACGCGGTCGTGTTGTAGGTCGGCGGTGCGCCAGCGATCCATCTTGCCGTCGGCGCCCCCTGTGTAGAGGTACTGCCCGTCTGCGCTGATGAAAAGGCTCAGCACCCCGCCCCCGACAAGACTTGCTGCGTAGCCCGTGTTGAGCGCACCGCGCAGGCTCAGATTGGGCAGATTCCACAGGCGTACATAACCATCAAGGCTCGCAGTGGCGACAAAGCTGTCGTCGGGCGCCGTGCGAACCGCGCTAATGGCACGCGTATGCGCCTGTATCGCTGTTGAGGCGTTCGTGGTGAGATCCCAGATGCGCAGCACGCCGTTCACATCGCCCACGATGAGCAGTTGTCCATCAACGCTGAACCCTACTGCCGAGCAAGGGTCAGGGGTTTGCCACGCGCCCACCAAAGTGCGGTCGCTTACGCGCCATAGGTGCACAACACCGCTACCTGTGCGCGCCCCAACAACCGCCAGCAACGCGCCATCAGGCGAGAATGCCACCCGCGCCCCGCGCCCATAGTTGCCTAACGAGGAAACCACAACCCCGCGCACCAGCGATACATCCCCGAATACGCGAACGACCGCTGCCGCATCGAAGTTTGGTGCAACATCCACTTGTTCCCCGAACAATTGGTATCTCAGCAGCGGCCGCCAGCTCGGTAGAAAAGGCGAGTCGGCTCGGTACTCGTATACAGTCAGCGGAAACACAGGTCCCATCACAGTTAGCAGTTCCGTGTCTGGGATGAAGCGTACAGAGGTTGCCGTGTCCACAGTTCCATCAGGAAACCGCGTGTCCAACGCGTTCGCGTTCAGGTCCCATACCTTGAGCAGTCCCGCATCGTAGTGTTCAAATCCCGCGGCGGCAGCCAGCCATCGTCCGCTGAAAGACCCGTCAATTGACCAGACATTTCCCCACAAACCATCTAAGGTGAAGCGCAGTGGGGCTTGGGCGCATAACTGCTGCCATCCAAGCGCGAGCAGCACGCTCGCCAGCGTAAAGCGTTTCATCATGCCCTCCTTCCATCGGGTAGCTTTAGTATACACCGAGTCGCGCCTCTTCGCGGGCAAGCAAATCGGTCGCTCTGCGCTTCAGGCAAGAGCGAGTCCTTCATTCCGAACCGCAGGCGAGGAACCTCGGAATAGGCAGCGACTCGGGTTCGCGATGTACATGATTGCCTATTATCGGGTATACTCTTAGCCACGCTAAGTATTGGTGCAGGAGAACCCATATGCCAACTGTTTCGCGCGAGCAGGTGCTGGAAGTCCTTCGGCAAATTCACGACCCCGATTTACACCGTGACATTGTATCGCTGGGGTTTGTAAAAGAGGTGGTGATTTGCGACGGCGCCGTAAAGGCGGTGATTGAGCTGACCACACCCGCCTGCCCTGTGAAAGACCAGATGAAAGCCGAAGCCGAACGACTGATCGCCCAAATCCCAGGCGTCACCCGCGTGAATGTGGAGATGACCGCCCAAGTGCGCGGGCGCAGCGTCGCCTCCGAAGAC
>Ga0209289_100124_pt1 | contig 47247 bp, 47 predicted proteins | sample GXS110809BmetaG_FD_184121 | JGI IMG/M metagenome (GOLD analysis project Ga0209289, IMG submission 184121) | Hot spring microbial communities from Gongxiaoshe hot spring, China to study Microbial Dark Matter (Phase II) - GXS 110809B (SPAdes)... ... | reverse complement strand
CCACCAAGACCGTGCCCGTCAGCCCGCGCTTGGAGGACTTGCCCGAGTTCCCTTATCGTGTCATCTGGTTCTCGGTGGAGCCCGTGACAGTACAGTTGCGCGGCAGTCCCTCACGCTTAGCCCAAATCAATGTGATTGAGACCGCGCCGATCTCACTACGCTCGCTCACACGCGACGCCGAAATCCGCGTGCCACTTAGGGCGCCGACAGGTGTGCAACTCGTCAACGCGAAAGAAGCGGTTGTGCGTGTGCGCATCCAAAAAGAGGCGCAACCGGAGCCGACACGCTCACGCCCCACCGAAGAAAAACCCACACCCCCTACCGAAAAACCCAAGGAGGAACCCAAAGATGGCTCAAGTATACACGGAGGCTGACGCTCCACTGACCCCCTTGCAACAGCGCACCGTCGCTATCATTGGCTACGGGTCTCAGGGGCACGCCCAAGCGCAGAACCTGCGCGATAGCGGTATCCGTGTCCTCGTGGGGGCACGCCCCGGGCTTTCGTGGGAGCGTGCCCGCCACGACGGCTTCGAGGTGATGCCCATTCCAGAGGCGGTCGCAAACGCAGAGGTGCTGATGCTGCTGGTCAACGACGAGGCGCAGCCCGCGCTCTACCGTGAACAAATTGCACCCCAGTTGCGCACTGGGCAAGCCCTCGGCTTCGCGCACGGGTTCAACATCCACTATGGGCAAATTCTGCCTCCTGACGATGTTGATGTGTTCCTTGTATCGCCGAAGGCAGTTGGACCCCAGTTGCGGCGGCTGTATCTGCAGGGACACGGCGCGCCGTGCTTAGTGGCGGTGCACCAAGACTACACGGGCGAAGCGAAAGCGATCGCACTGGCATACGCGCGCGCGTTAGGCGGTACCCGCGCTGGCGTGTACGAGACCACCTTCCGCGAGGAGTGTGAAGCCGACTTGTTCGGTGAGCAAGCGGTGTTGTGCGGTGGTGTGCCCGCCCTTATCCGCGCTGCGTTTGAGATGCTGGTAGAGGCAGGCTATGCTCCCGAAGTAGCCTACTTTGAGTGCCTGCACGAACTCAAACTAATCACCGATTTGATGTACGAAAGCGGTATTCGCGGCATGTTGTTTGCCATCTCCGACACGGCGCAGTACGGGGCGACCACACGCGGCGAGCGAATCATTGATGCCCACGTGCGTGAGCGGCTGCGCGAGGTGTTGCGCGATATTCAAACAGGCGCGTTTGCCCGCGAGTGGATTTTAGAGAACTTAGCGGGGCGCCCTGTGTTTCGTGCGTTGGAGCGTGCCGCTGCGGAGCACCCAATTGAGCAAGTAGGCGAGTCCGTGCGAGCGCGGATGGCGTTTACCCAATCATCGGGGCGGCAGGGCAGTTAGGTGCGCCTTAGCACGCGCCCTGCGCGCACGCCCGTGTAGTGCCCATCGCGAATCGTCCAGCGTCCGTTCACAAACAGATGCACGACGCCCTGCGACAGGCGGTGCGGGTTCGAGAAATCGGCAAGATCTTGGATGGTGGCGTAGTCGAAGACCACGATATCGGCATATGCACCGACTTGTAGCACGCCGCGGTCGGGCAGGCGTAAGCGCGCTGCGGGCAGTCCCGTCATTTTGTAAATGGCTTCCTCTAAGGTCAGCAGCCCTTCTTGGCGCACATACTTGGCAAGCACGCGCGGAAAAGTACCGTAGCTGCGCGGATGCGGGCGTTCAGCAGCATATTTGCTCGGCTCGGTGCCCACACCGTCGGAGCCAACCATCGTGAGTGGATATTTCAGCACAGTGCGCAGGTCGTCTTCCGACATGTTGAACCACGCCACGCCCACATGCCCGCCCGAATCCAGCAGTAAATCCAGCACGAACACTTCGGGGGCTTTGCCTGATAAGCGTGCCGCCTCGGCGATGGTCAGACCTTGATACTCGCGATTGTGCGGTGTGTTGCCGATGATGGTGCAGCTCCAGTCGGGTTGCATTGCCTGCATCGCGTGAATGAGGCGTTCGCGCTCATGTGGGTCGCGCAGGCGGCTCAACAGCGTATCGGGGTCGCCATCTAACGCCCACACGGGCAAGGTCGCCACCGCCAACGAGGTTTGATACGCCGTGTAGGGGTACACATCCAGCGTGATATCTAGCCCTTGTGCCACCGCCTCGCTTACCAACTGCAAAGTTTGATGCACCTTGCCCCAGTTGTGTTTGCCTTCGGCTTTGTGGTGCGCCAGCTGCAACGGCAGCCCCGCCTCTGTCGCAATCCGAATCGCCTCTTGCACGCTTTCCACTAGATGGTCGCCCTCGCTGCGCAGGTGCGTGGCGTAGAAACCGCCGTACTGCGCGGCGACCTTTGCCAACTCAACAATCTCCTCGGTGTTGGCGAAGCTGTTGGGTGGGTATTCGAGCCCTGTGGTGAGGGCGAACGCGCCTGCCTCAAAGCACAGGGCAATTTCGCGGCGCATCGCGTCCAGTTCGGTGGGGGTGGGTGGGCGATTCTCGTAGCCCATCACCTTTTTGCGGGCGGTGCCGTGCCCGCACTGCGGCACATAGTTCGTGCCCAGCCCCAAGTCGTCTAACTGGCGCAAGTATTCGTCAAACGAACGCCAACTAATCTCCACGCCGTGTGGCTTGAGCCAACGCTGCTCTTGGCGAAACAAGGGCGAGTCGTCAATCTGCCCCACCGCAAAACCGCAGTTACCCCCCACCTGCGTCGTGACGCCCTGAAACAGCATACTGATTTGCTCGGGATGGTGGTTGAGCGAGAAATCGGCGTGTGTATGAATGTCAATAAAGCCAGGCGCCACGCACAAGCCCGACACATCAACCTCCATGCCCGCGTGCCATCCATCCAGCTCGCCAATCGCGATAATGCGCTTGTCGCGAATTGCGACATCCGCGCAGAAGCCGGGATTGCCTAAGCCATCGAACACGGTGCCGCCGCGCAGCAAAATATCGCAACGCCCCGAACTTTGCATGGCTAAGAGAATACCTCAGTCGTACGCCCACTTCGAGGTATAAAATCCCCTGATGAATACCTACACAGTCACGCTCATTCGAGGCGACGGAATTGGTCCCGAAATCGCTGAGTCGGTGGTGGAGATTTTCGCGGCGGCGGAGGTGCCTATCCAATGGGAGGAAGCCTACGCAGGGTTGGCGTGCTTGGAAAAGTTCGGCACGCCCATTCCAGAGACAACTTTAGAGTCGATTCGGCGCAACCGGGTCGCGCTCAAAGGTCCCACCACCACCCCGATTGGAGGCGGCCACCGCAGTGTGAATGTTGCCATTCGCAAGGCGTTTGAACTGTTTGCGAATGTGCGTCCCGCCCGCTCGATTCCCGGCGTGCAAACGCGCTACAACGATATTGATATCATCTTGGTGCGCGAGAATATCGAGGATACCTACGCAGGCGTGGAGTACTGGCAAACGCCCGATGTGGCGGAGTCGCTGCGCCTGATTTCGCGTCCCGGCTCATCAGCCGTGATTCGGTACGCCTTTGACTTGGCGCGTCGGTTAGGCAGGCGCAAAGTCACCTGCGTGCACAAGGCGAATATCCAAAAACTCTCCGACGGGCTGTTTCTGGAGTGCTTTCGCGCGATTGCGCAGGAGTATCCCGACATCGAAAGCGACGATATTTTGGTGGACAACGCTTGCATGCAGTTGGTGCTGCGCCCTGAGCGGTTCGATGTGATGGTGTTGCCGAACATGTTTGGTGACATCGTGAGCGACTTGTGCGCGGGGCTGGTGGGCGGCTTGGGCGTGGCGCCTGGGGGCAACATTGGCAACGGCTATGCGGTGTTTGAAGCGGTGCACGGTTCTGCGCCCGACATCGCAGGCAAGGGCATCGCTAATCCGACCGCGTTCATCTTGTCAGCGGTGCAGATGTTGCACCACTTAGGGCTACACGCTGACGCGGAACGCATTGAGAGCGCGCTGCGCTACACTTTGGTGTCGGGCATCAAGACGCGCGACTTGGGCGGCAACGCCAACACGCGCGAGTTTACCAAAGCCGTGATAAGCAACTTGCCACCGCGCTCACAAGTGCGCGCGCAGAACGAGCCAGTCACAACGCCCTACTACACGCCCATGCCCGAACCGCGCTCTACGGTGGGTGAAGGCTGGCAAACGGTGGGGGTGGATCTCTTTTTCCACGCGTTGCAACCGCCTAGCGACTTGCCCGAGCGCGTGGGCAGCCTGCAGCTGCACGCGATTTCCAACCGCGGCATCGCCCTGCTGCCCGAACAGACCAACCGCTACCTTATCAACTGGTATCGGGCGCGCTATTTGGCAGCACAGCCCGTCAGTGAAGCCGAAGTGGCTGAACTGCTCAACACGCTCATGCCTCGCCTGCACTGGACAACTGTGCAACGCCTCTATCGCACGCGCGACGGAGCTGACCTGTTTAGCCCCATCAGCACCGATTGAGGCTTGGCGCGCACCTGCACGAAAGCGGGTAAACTATACGATACCGTGCACGACCACGACACGCCACGCGAGGCGTGTGGGCTGTTCGGGGTCTACGCGCCAGGGGAGGATGTCGCCCGACTCACCTACTTCGGGCTATTTGCACTGCAACATCGAGGTCAGGAAAGCGCGGGCATCGCTGTCTCGGATGGAGCACGCATTCGCGCCTACAAAGACCTCGGCTTGGTCGCACGCGTGTTCACCGAGCCTGTGCTGCAGAGCCTGCAGGGCTACATCGCTGTTGGGCACACCCGCTACTCCACCACTGGCTCCTCCACCTTGCGCAATGTGCAGCCAATTACCTGCCCCACTGAGCACGGCAACATCGCGGTGGCACACAATGGCAACTTGGTGAACGCTCATGTGCTGCGCGCCCAGCTGGAAGCGATCGGTGAACAGTTTGAGACCACCAACGACTCGGAAGTGATTGTGCGCTTGATTGCCCGTGCACTAGATGAGGGCGCGGATATCGTGTCGGCCATTCGGCAAATGATGCGCCAAGTGGAAGGGGCATACTCGCTGGCAATCCTCACGCCCACGCAACTGATAGGCGTGCGCGACCCCTTTGGCGTGCGCCCGTTATGCCTCGGCAAGCTTGGTGATGCGTGGGTGCTGGCCTCAGAAACCTGCGCCTTGCCACCGATTGGCGCGGAGTATGTGCGCGATGTGATGCCGGGCGAGATTGTGGTGATTGATGAACGCGGCTTGCACTCCTACGAGGGGCTGCCTTCTGAGCGCGAGGCACTGTGCATGTTTGAACTCATCTACTTCGCGCGCCCCGACAGCCATCTGTACGGGCGATTGCTGTACGAAGTACGCCGTCGGATGGGGCAGATTCTGGCACGCGAGCATCCCGCCGACGCCGACTTAGTAATACCCGTGCCCGATTCAGGCGTTCCTGCGGCTGTGGGCTACGCCACAGAATCGGGCATTCCGTATGGCGACGGGCTAATCAAAAATCGCTACGCGCCGCGCACCTTTATTCAGCCTGACCAGCGGCTGCGCGAGCAAAGCGTGCGCCTCAAACTTACCCCTCTGCGCGAGGTCATTGCAGGCAAGCGACTGGTAGTGGTAGACGACTCCATCGTGCGGGGCACCACCACGCGCCAGATTGTGCGGTTGCTGTTCGAGGCGGGGGCACGCGAGGTGCATATGCGGATTACTGCGCCCCCAATACGCTTCCCGTGCCACTATGGCATTGATATGGCAACGCAGCGTGAGTTGGTTGCCGCCCACCACACAGTGGAAGATGTGCGTCAGCAGATTGGGGCAACCTCGCTGGGATACCTCAGCATCGAGGGCTTACTGGAAGCAGCCGGGCAGCCACGCAACCGATTTTGCCTGGCATGCTTCAACGGCGAATACCCCATCCCCATCCCCGACGATGTGGAACTGGTGAAAGAAATTTTTGAGCAGCCCCAGTCGAGCCTCTCTGTGCGTGCGGATGTGCCCCTGACTGCGGATGTATAGCCTTTTCGCTTGGAGACCGTTCCGCTGGGAGTAGGTTCCCCCCGCTTTGCAAGGGGAACCGAAAAAATGCTCGGTTCCCCCTACTGCGTAGGGGGAACCTAACGGAGGAGGTTCTCAAGACAAACCGCCCCCCTCCTGCAGGTTCCCCCCGCAAGCGAGGGGAACCGAAAATCTACTTCTGCCCCCCTCCTGTAGGTTCCCCCCGCACGCGAGGGGAACCAAAAAAATGCTCGGTTCTCCCTACAAGTAGGGGGAACCTAACGGAGGGGGTTCGGAGAAAAACCGGTAGCAGCTTTGGCTGTTGAGGCAGCACCCTGTACCCTTGTCAGGATAAACTGCCCCCTGCGTCGCGACCAAGCCATACTGGTACAATTGCGCCGATGCGCACAGGGCGTTGGAGTATCGCGGTTGGGCTGACAGGGCTACTGATCGTGCTAGGGGGCTTTGCAGTGGGCAGGTGGGTGCGCGTGCGCTCGTTGCAGATTGGCGCACCCGTGAATGAACCGATCCGATTGGCTGTGCTGGCGGATTTTCACATCGTTGACGAAGCCAGTATGCGGCATGCCCGAGAGTGCTTGCAACGCGCGATGGCAGAGCAACCCGATGTTATCCTACTGATAGGCGATTATGTGCACACCCGTCACGGTTTGCCTTATTTGAAGCGGGCGTTGCATGGCGTCCATGCGCCGCTGGGCGTGTACGCTGTGCTGGGCAACCATGACCACTGGTCGGGTAAAGCTGCTGTGATTCGCGCGTTGCAAGATTCGGGCGTGCGCGTGTTGCGAGAAGAGAACCTCACCTTGCGCAAAGGGAGCACGCTGCTGACGCTGGTAGGAGTGTACGATTTGATGTGTCACAAACCCAACTGGGCAAGAGCCTTTCGGGGCGTGCCAGAGAAGCCTCGCCATCCTGTGATCCTACTCTCGCACAACCCGGATGCGGTGCTCAGTCCCTACCGTGACCGCACCACGCTCGTCATTGCAGGGCATACCCATGCAGGGCAAATCTGGGCACCAACCGCGGCGCACCGCGCGATGCAAAAGCTGTTTGGACGCAGCTACATTCCGAAAACAAAATATGGCACCACCCACCCTTACGGGCTCTCTCGTGAGGGGCGCACTTGGGTTTACATCACCAGCGGGGTGACCCATGGGCGGGCTGTGCCGCGTTGGTACACACGCCCCGAAGTAGGTATTATCGTGCTCGTGCCCGAATAGGGGCATTGCTAATTGCTTTCAGTGTCCTTTTTCGTGCGCGCATTCGTGCGAGGATGTCGCTTCTTTTAAGGCGTGCGATGCGAGGCTTTCTGGCAGCTTGAGCCACTCCACCTTGCCCTCGCGCAAATGATAGATGCCTGCCGCAAACTCTACCTTGCCTAAGCGGTAAAGTTTTTGTACGACCGCGCTGCGCTCGTAGATACTTTGCACCACATGGCGCACATGCTCTTGAATGGCGCGTTCCTCCAGAGAGTCGCCTTTGAGGTGGGGGTGAGTTTGGCGGAGCCAACGCAGTACGGGCGCGATGTGCTCTACGAGCTTAGGCAGGTGCCCTTCTAATGGTTTGCCCGCGATAGCCGCTTTCACTGCGCCGCATTGGGTGTGCCCTAGCACCACAATCAACGGTGCTTTGAGGTGCTCGACGGCATACTCAATGGAAGCAAGCCCGACCTCGTCCACCACATTGCCCGCCGTGCGTACCACGAACAGGTCGCCCAGCCCCTGATTGAAGATTATCTCGGGCGGCACGCGCGAATCGGAGCACGAGACCACCACGGCGACGGGCTTCTGCCCCTCCGTAGCGAGTTTGTAGCGGGTCATTTCATCCACGGCGGGGGGCAACAACTTGCCTTTGGCGAACATTTCGTTGCCGTATTTGAGCCTGCCCAACGGCTCTGCAGGGATTGGCTTTGGCTTAGGGGCAAGCATACGCCCCACTATGACCCCCACGCCCGCCGCCACCAGCCCTATTGCCAACGCGCGAACCAGCGATTTCATGGCATGCGATGTTATTCCACAAGCCGAGATGCTGCTAATCGCTCTTGTGCAGTTGGAGGAGTTCCTCGCTTTATGGAATGGCAAGGGCGTCTGCACGCTAACAACGTTGTCGTTCTAAACCGCAAGCGAGGAACCCCGCCTATCTACAGTCAAGGCACGGAGTTAGTGTGGTTAGAAAAGCCGTAGTGGCGTAAACGCGATAAACACGCCGAACAAGTCGGCGTCGCGCGTTTGGTTATGGCGCGAGTAATAAGTGTAAAGATAAACGCTATCGTTGAGGGCACGCCCTGCGCCGAAGCTGGTATAGGCGGTTCCGTCGGGGAACTTGAAGTATTCCACCGCCAAGTCTAGCCCAAAGTTGAGTGAGACCTGATACGCACCGCTCCAGCCGGTTTGGTCGCCTTGACGATAGACACCCAAATGGAACCTGCCCCAGTTCGTGGTTTGTGTGCCTACAGCATAAAAAGTGGGCAGGGCGTTATCGGTGAGGTTCAGCACGCCCACCGACACCCCCGGTAAACGCTTCGACTCTGGCGTGAGCACAAAGCGCGCGTTTGCCATGGTTTGGCGCGTCGCGCTATCGTCGAAGCCGATAAAGTCCACGCCGAAGTCCAGTCGTTCAGTAAGCGTTAGTTGCGTGTAGAAGCAGCGTGTGCGCGTCTCGTTGTAGAAGCGTGGCACGCCATACTGTTCTGTCGCGAAATAGATTGAGCGTGGCGTGTTGCGGTTAGCTGTGGGCATAAACACAACTGTTTCAGGGATTGCCCAACCGCTGACGGTACCCAGCGCCACCACCCATGCAAGCCAGTTGCGCATCCGTCGGCTCACCTCCATAGGACTATTCCACAAATCGGCGCGAAATCGCTACGCAAATGGGGCGGCGCAGGGTATAATCCGCTTGAACCTTGACGAGGGGTTGAGAGCCGATGGCGAAAACAAAACTAACCCTACAGGACTTGGCAGCGGAGATAGGCGTTTCTGCGGCTCGCCTAAAGCAGATTCTCAGTGAACTGGGCATTAGCGAGGCGGAGGCGAAGCGTGGCTTGGACGACGAGACCGTTCAAGCCATCAAAGAAATGGCGCAAGAGTTGGCAGACGAGCTGAAAACGCTCGTGCTGCCGCGCGAACTGACTGTACGCGAACTGGCGGAGGCGTTGGAACGCCCCTACACCGAAATCCAAAAGATTTTGATGACCAAACATGGCAAGCTACTGACACCCACGCAAAAAATTGAGCCTGAGCTTGCCGAGAAGGTTGCTGCGGAGTTTGGGCTGACCGTGCAGTGGCAGGCACCGCAGCCCGCTGAGAAGCCTGCACCTCAACCCCCCACGAAAGCTGTAGTGTCGGGCGAGCAGCCGCGCCCGCCCGTGGTCACCATCATGGGGCACGTAGACCACGGCAAGACCTCGCTGTTGGACTATATCCGCAAAACGCGCGTTGCCGAGCGCGAATACGGCGGCATCACCCAACACATTGGCGCGTACCAAGCTGAAGTAAACGGCAAGCTGATCACCTTTTTGGATACACCTGGGCACGAGGCGTTCACCGCGATGCGTGCGCGCGGCGCCCAAGTCACGGATATCGTGGTGCTGGTGGTCGCTGCGGACGACGGCGTGATGCCCCAAACGATTGAGGCAATCAATCACGCCCGCAACGCGAATGTGCCCATCATCGTCGCGATTAACAAGATTGACAAGCCCGAAGCAAACCCCGACTTGGTGATGAGTCAACTGGCACAGCACGGATTAGTGCCTGAGGCGTGGGGCGGTGATACCATCTGCGTGCCCGTATCAGCTCTTACAGGCGAGGGCGTTGACACCCTGCTGGAGATGATTTTGCTGGTTGCCGAGCTAGCTGAACTCAAAGCCGACCCCAAAGCCGAGTTCAAGGGCACGGTGATTGAAGCCAAACTCGACAAAGGGCGCGGGCCGCTGGCGACGATTTTGGTACAGCAGGGCACGCTGCGTCGTGGCGATGTGTTGGTGGTGGGCAAAACTTGGGGCAAAGTGCGCGCAATGTTCGACCACACGGGCAAGCAGCTGGATAGCGCCACCCCCTCTACGCCCGTAGAAGTGATGGGGCTCAACGATGTGCCGGTGGCAGGCGACCGCGCCGAGCGTGTGGAAAGCGAAACCCGCGCCCGCGAAATCGTAGAGGAACGTCTCGAAGCCGAAAAACGCTCCGAAGGGCAACGCCCCATGCGGCGTGTGAACCTTGCTGAGCTGTTCAAACAGCTCCAAGCAGGCGAAACCAAAACACTCAACATCATCCTCAAAGCCGATACCTACGGCTCGGTGGAAGCAATCCGCGACGCCCTGCTCAAACTCGAAAAGCCCGAAGGCGTGGAACTGAAAATCATCAACGCCAACGTGGGCAACATCACCGAAGCCGATATTGACTTTGCAATTGCGGCTGAGGCAGTCGTGCTTGGCTTTAATGTGAAGGTGGAAAGCGCCGCCCAAAACAAGGCGAAGGCAAGCCGCGTAGATGTGCGCGTCTATCGCATTATCTACGAGCTGCTGGAGGAGGTACAAAAAGCACTCAAAGGCTTGCTGGAACCCGAACGCCGCGAGGTGGTGCTGGGCACTGCCGAAGTGCGCGCAATCTTCCGCCTCTCCAAAGGCATCGTGGTGGCAGGATGCTATGTATTGGATGGCAAAATCGTGCGCAACGCCCCCGCACGCTTGATTCGCAACGGAGAGGTCATCCACCAAAGCAAAATCGCGACCTTGCGCCACCTCAAAGAAGATCGCCGCGAAATCCCTGCAGGCTACGAGTGCGGCCTCACCTTAGAGGGCTTCGATGCCTATCAAGGAGGCGACCGCATCGAATGCTACGAGATTCAAGAGGTCGAGCGATAGTTAGTCGCCTACCGCGCCGAAGTTGAACAGCACAATCAGCAAATCGGCATCGTTGACGATTTCATCGCCGTTGAGGTCGTAGGCAGGCGCGTAGCGCCCGAAGTTGAACAGCACCTGCAACAGGTCGTTGTCGTCAACGATGTTATCGCCGTTGATGTCGCCATTAGCGAGGCGCACACGGATTGTGACGGTGCGGTCAACTTCTAGGTGGACGTTGGGCACGCGCTCAAACAGCGAGTTGTGGATGCGTACTTTGATGTCGTGTTGCCCAATAGGCGTGTTGTGGAGCTCGAAGCTGCCGTCGGCGTTCACAGGGGTAGTCATTTCGTACTTGAGCTCACCGTCTTGATAAAACTGCACCACCACCACACGCCCCTCGTAGTCGCCTTGCCAGCCATCTACTTCGCCACCGCCGCTCAGGAAGCCCGCCAGCGGCCCGAACGCATACAGTCGCCCATCGCCGTTGACCACATAGACTGTGCCATCGCCTCCGATGGCAGGCGAGGCATACCAGTTGGGCGTGCCGATGCTCGCTTGCCAGCGTACTAATCCTGAGGTGGGGGCAATCGCATACAAAGTGCCACCATTGCCCCCTACGGCGTAGATTACATCGTCGGCACCGACAGCTGGCGTGCTACCACGGTAGGAAGCATTGTGACGCCACTGCAGCGTGCCCGTATGGGAGTACGAGCGCAGTTCACCCCCTGTGTGCGTCATGTACACCCGATTGCTGGTGATGGCGACACCCGCCTCTATCGGTCCGAAGGTGAGAGCAAGCCATAGCTGCGTTCCTGAGAGGCTGACTCCACGAAAGCCACTATCCCACGCACCGAAAAAGATGCGGTCATTCCACAAACCGATAGCACCTTGTACGGGATAGAACACAGGAAACCGCCAACGGATGGTGCCGTTGGGACTGATGGCGTTTAGATGGCGTTCGGAACCTACATAGATAGTGCCGTCGGCGCCGAAGCAGGGGGTGCTATTCGCTTCCGCGCCCAGATAGACGCGCCAGGCAATCGTGCCATCGGGGTTAACACAGTAGAGATAGCCCCCTGGCACCTCACCGTTAGTTACATAAATCCGCCCGTCGGGCCCGATTGCGGGGGAGGAGAGTACATTTGAGCCGCCTAAGTAAACACTCCACAGCAGTGTGCCGTTGGAGGCGTTTAGGGCAACCAAAATCGCATCTTGCGGGTTGACTAGCGCGTACAGCACGCCGTTGGCGTCGATAGCGGGTGTACTCGTGGCAGCTGAGTAGCCCGCGAACCAGCGCCAGCGCAGCTGCCCGTTGGGGCGAACAGCATAGATGCCGTTGGTGGCACCGAAGTAAATCGTGCCATCGGCAGCCACAATCGGCGAACTTTGCGAGCGGCTATTTGCACTGTAAATCCAGCGGATGCTGCCACCTGTGGGCGCGCCCAAGACCGTGCTGCGCGTGTTTTGATAATCTTTACCGAACGAGGGCCACGGCGCATCAGGCTGTAGCTGAGCCCAACCAACTGTAAGCCCTGCATAGAGGCATAACCCCGCAATCAGTGCGCGTCTCATCGGCTTGCTCCTTTCACGCGCCTTTATTATACACCATTTTGGGCGGCGGTCGCCCTGTGAAACCTGCCAAGCTTGGCATCGGGTACACTTGGAACGATGGAAAAGGTACTGCTGGCGGCACCGCGCGGCTTTTGTGCAGGGGTTGCTTATGCAATTGAAGTGGTTGACTTGGCGCTCCAGGCGTTCGGCACGCCGCTGTATGTGCGCCACGCGATTGTGCACAACGAACATGTGGTGCGGGCATTTGAGCGGCGTGGGGTGGTTTTTGTAGAGGATTTGGAAGAGGTGCCCGAAGGCTCGAATGTGGTGTTCAGCGCGCATGGGGTTTCGCCTGCGGTGCGCGAGCAAGCGCGCGCCCGCAACCTAAATGTGATTGACGCCACCTGCCCGCTAGTGAGCAAAGTGCATCGCGAGATCACACGGTTCGCACGGCAGGGCTACCATATCCTCTACATCGGGCATCGAGGGCATGTGGAAGCACAAGGCAGCATGGGGCACGCGCCAGGGCAAATCACCCTAATTGATAACCTCGAAGAAGCGGAGACCGTGCAGCCCCCTGAAGGTGTGCCCCTCGCGGTTGCCACGCAGACCACTCTGAGCGTCGACGAGGTCAGTCGCATCCTGAGCGTGTTGCGCCGCCGCTTTCCGCACTTGGAGCTACCCAAAAAAGAAGACATCTGCTACGCTACAACCAACCGCCAAGCCGCCGTGAAAGCCCTCGCCAAACAGAGCGACTTGGTGCTGGTGGTGGGCAGCCAAACCAGCAGCAACTCCAATCGGCTGCGCGAGGTAGCAGAGGCGCAAGGCGTGCCCGCCTACCTGTTGCTGGAACCCGAGGAGGTGCGCCCCGAATGGGTGATGCAAGCGCGCGTGATCGGGGTCACCAGCGGCGCCTCCACGCCCGAAAGCTCCACCGAAGCAGTTGTGGGCAAGCTGCTGGAATACGCTCCCAACGCCACAGTTGAAACACTCAAAGTGCTGGAGGAACATGTGGAGTTTATTCCGCCACGCACGCTGATTGCCCAAGCGCAAGCGGCACGCGCCCAGCGCCGCGAACAGCTAACCCCCTAAACCTACGCCCTGCGGCACAACAAGTGGCAAGCCCGTGTACCTTCAGGTACACTTGAGGCACGATGTGGGTTTCAATCCCCTCCTGGGAGTTCGATCTGCCGCTGTGTGTGCGCAGCGGGCAAGTGTTTCGGTGGCAACAAAATGGAGAGCGATGGATCGGGCTGGCAGACGCCCATATGCTGGTGGTTTTGCCGACAGGCAACCGCTGGTGGCTTGAGTCGCCCACTTCTGACGAACCTTTGCGCCTTTTGCGCCACTTGTTCCGGCTGGAGGTAGACCTCAGGGCGATCCAGCAGCAGCTAATTCGTCGGGATGCTCGTTGGGCAGAGTGGGTACACCGCTTGCCCGGACTGCGCCTGATGCGCTGGCTAAGCGCGGAGGAGTGCTTGTTCTCATTTCTGTGCACGCCTGCTAACAACATCCCGCGCATCACAGGGATGATCGAACGGCTATGTGCGCATTACGGTGAGCCCATCGCCACGCAAAACGGCACCACCTACCACGCTTTCCCAACTGCCGAGCGGTTGGCACACGCAGAGGAGGCAACGCTGCGCCAACTGGGTTTTGGCTATCGGGCAAAACATCTGATCGCTGCGGCGAAAGCCCTACAGGAACGCAAGGCGGGCTGGCTCGAGTCACTGCGCCACCTGCCCTACTGGGAGGCGAAAAAAGAACTGATGCAACTGCCCGGCGTGGGAGCAAAGGTCGCCGACTGCGTACTGCTGTTTGGGCTGGATAACCCGCTGGCGGTGCCCGTGGATACGCATATGTGGCAAGCCGTGTGCCAATGGCTAATCCCCGAACTGCGGGGCAAAACCCTCACCGACACCACCTATCGCAAAGTGGTGGAGTGGTTCCACGAACGGTTTGGCGAACTAAGTGGTTGGGCACACCAATATGTGTTCACTGCGCACCTGATGGGAGGCACGGGAGACGCCTGAGAAAAAAGGGAACAAATGCCCCGCAAAAATACGGGTTTTTCCAGCCATTCGTGGTACAATTGGGCGAATCGTTCGGCACCTGAGGTACTCTAAATATATACAAACGGGCAGCTTTGGAAGCGCGTGGCGCGTTTTGGTGAAGTCGCCAACGACGGTACGTGCTCGCCTGAATGGCACTTTGGAGGTATGATGATGCGAAGGAGCGGGTTTACGCTGATTGAGCTGTTGGTCGTTATCGCGATTATCGCCATTTTGGCGGCGATTCTGTTCCCTGTGTTCGCGCGGGCACGCGAAAAGGCGCGACAAACCCAGTGTGTCTCCAACGCTAAACAGATCGCGACCGGGCTATACATGTACACCCAAGACTACGATGAGGTGTTTGTGCCCTTTGCTTATGGCTTCCCCTACACACGCCTGCGCATGCCCAGCTACGATAACCCGAATGTGTTAGTAAACTGCCCGCTGCACTCGTGCCGCTGGCCAGGGTTGCTGTATCCCTACATCAAGAACCACCAAATCTTCCGTTGCCCCAGCTACTCGGGTCCGTATGTATTCCCCTGTCCAAACGCTACGGCAGGTCCGTTCTGCGAGATAAGCTATGGTGCCAACTATGGCACAACTGCAGGCGTGTTGCGAATTGCGTGTATCAACAACAATCTGCATAACTCGGCGTCGCTGCCTGAAATCCCCAGCCCTGCCAGCGTGGCAGTGATTACCGACAGCAACGGCTCATTACTCTTCTTCAACCCGCAGGAGTGGCCCTTCGACCAAAACTGCGATACGGAAGACAACCTCAACGACACGAACACAGGCTTGGGCAGCTGCTCCGACCGTACCCGTTGGTACAATGTGGCGGGCGCACGACGCCATGTGGATGGCATGAGCGTGGTGTTTGCCGACGGACACGCCAAGTGGGTGCACTACAAGCGGTTCTTGAACGACCCCGTGATGTGGGGTTCTGAGATTACTCCGCGCACCCCCATTCCGAACGCACCTCAGTGCCAATACTAATCCCTTGGGGTGTGCCTAAAAACTGGCGGGGCAGTGTGCCCCGCCTTTTTATTGTCTAAACTATCATTCCGAGCTGAAGGCGAGGAATCTCTTGGGGAAATAGACGGCTGAAGCCGTTCCCACGCAGGCGAAGCCGGCCTAAGTTGGCTTGTGGTCATCGGCAGGGGTGCCGTTGCGAGAGCGTGGTGCAACGCTATTTGTGGCGTTGCGTGTAGGCGACGGCGGGAAAGCCGTCGCACCAGTGCTTGTTGGCAAAGTGCTGTTGCGAGAGCGTGGTGCAACGCCATTCGTGGCGTTGCGTGTAGGCGACGGCAGGAAAGCCGTCGCACCAGTGCTTGTTGGCAGGGGGTGATGATGCTACGCTTTGGTCTGCGCAGATGGGCAAGGCGTGCTCAGGAACGGCTCGAGCCATTCAAGCAGCCTCTAAGACGACTTTACAGTTCGCCCGCTGCTTGCAGCGTGCGTACCGTTTCCTGTGCCAATGCCATCCATTGTTCTAGCGTGAGCTGCTCGGCACGGGTGGAGGTGTGAATACCCGTGCGACGCAAAATCGCGCTGGCGCGATCAGCGTCGCCAAAAAGCGTAGTGAGCGCGTTGCGCATCGTTTTGCGCCGCTTGCCGAACCCCGCACGCACCAGTTTGAATAGCCACTTTTGCTCCAGCGGAGGCAGGCGGTCGGACACCGGGGTCATCCGCACCACCGCCGAATCGACTTCGGGCTGCGGGTAAAAGGCGGTGTTCGGCACGCGCCCCAAATACTCCACTTGCGCATGGTATTGCACGAACACGCTGAGCGCACCGTATGCCTCCGTATCTGGCTTGGCTGCCAGTCGCTCAGCGACCTCCTTCTGCACAGTCAGCACAATCAGCGGGATGTGTGTCTTGTGCTGCAGTAGGTGCTCCATCAAGGGCGAGGTGATGGCATACGGGATGTTCGCCACCACTTTGGCAGACGGCTCACCCCGCAATAGCTCAGGTACGGGCTGGCTGAGCACATTCGCTTGGATGAGCGTGATATTCTCGATGCCTTGCGCGTCAATAACGGTCTGCAAAATCGCCACCAGCCGTGCATCAATCTCAACGGCAATCACATGACGGGCGCGCTCGGCGAGCAGCAGCGTTAGTGCGCCTAAGCCTGGTCCCACTTCCAGCACCACATCTTCAGGCTGTAAATTCGCTGCCTCTACAATCCGCAACGCCACGCGGCGGTCAATCAAAAAATTCTGCCCCCAGCCCTTGGAGGGGCGCACTTGGAACTCACGCAGCGCTGCACGCACCTGCTGCACGGAAAACGGGTTAAATCTGCTCATCGGTTATAGTCTACCGCACATCCCTGCGTATATGGTAGAATTGCAAGCCGTTATGCGAGTCTCGGATGAAGCAAAACTGCAAGCAGAGGTGCTGATACAAGCGTTGCCGTATATTCAAAGGTGGAGCGGTGCGATTTTTGTGATCAAGTACGGCGGCGCTGCGATGCACGAGAATGGGTTAGCCGCCCAAGTGATGCAGGATGTGGTGCTGCTGCATTGTGTGGGCATTCGTCCTGTGATTGTACACGGGGGCGGTCCCGAAATCTCCGAGTTGATGAAGCGAGTGGGTAAGCAGCCACAGTTTGTGGGTGGATTGCGCATCACCGATGCCGAGACGATGGAACTGGTAGAGATGGCGCTTACGGGCAAGACCAATCCGCGCTTGGTTGCGCTTATTCAGCAGCAAGGCGGGCGTGCGATTGGGCTGTCGGGCAAGGACGGCGGGCTTATCCGCGCCCGCAAACTAGAAGGCGAGGTGGACTTGGGGTTCGTGGGCGAGGTGGAGTCGATTAACCCTGAGGTGATACACGCCGCCCTGCAAGCCGGTTATATCCCCGTGATTAGCCCCGTGGCAATGGACGCTCAGGGGGCAACCTACAATCTGAATGCCGACTTCGCAGCGGGCGCACTGGCAGGTGCCTTAGGGGCGGCTAAGTTTATCTTGATGACCGATGTGCCTGGCGTGCTCAGCGATCCCGACGACCCCACCTCGCTGATTTCGGAGCTCTCGCGCGAGCAGGCACAACGGATGCTGGAAAACGGGCGTGTCTCGGGTGGCATGATTCCCAAGCTCCAAGCGTGTTTGGATGCGCTGGCGCGTGGCTGCCCGCGCGCCCATATCATCGACGGGCGCATCCCGCACGCACTGCTAATTGAGGTATTCACCGACGCAGGGATCGGCACGATGATTCGCTAAAGCTTGACTGCACCGCGCTCCTGCAGGCGCAGCGCCCACAAGATACCACCCAACAGGTGGCGCTGATACTCCTCGCTGTCCCACACATCGAGCCGATGCCCCAGCGCGGTGTAGAACACGCGCCCGTTGCCATATTCGCGGCACCACGCCAGCAAATAGTCGCCAGGCTTGCCTGCATTCGGCGTGCCGTCGTCGGGGTGGCGATCCATTGAAAGCAGCACCGTCACATTGCGACGGTTGTTCTCTTTGAACAGATAAATCTCGTCGAACACCACCCATGCAGGGGCAAGATGGGCAACGGCCGGGTGGTCAGGCTGTTCTACCTTTGCTTCCACCTTTGTCTGCCGCCCATGATAGGCAAACTCGCCCTGCAGCATCTCTAAGTATTCAGGGCGATTATGGTAGGTATCCGCTGCGGCGTGGATTCCGATAAATGCCTTGCCTTGTTGGAGCCACGCCAAAAACGCTCCCAAGTCAGGAATACCAATGTCGCCTGTGGTGTTGAGGAACACAACGCCGTCGAACTTGCCTGCGTTGAGGAATTCGGGCGTGAGCATCTTGTGCACATCATCGGCGGTGCGGCAATATTCAACCTCGAAATGTCCGCTGCGTGCCCCCAGTTCTGCGAGGATTTTCTCCCCCCGTTCGATAGAATCGCTGTGGCGGAAGCCTGCGGTGTGAGTGACGACAAGCAGGCGTTTTTTAGCGTGCATGCGTGCTGCCTCCTTCTGTGGAATGGGCGCAGCGAGGCTCAGCAACCCTGCCACGCCCACAACCAGCCACCAAAGTGTTCGCATAGAGCGATTATACCGCGTCACACCTGCTCGCCGATGGCGCGCAGGCGGGCTTTGGCGCGCTCGAGGGCAAGACGTGCTTCTGCCAGTTCCTCTTCTGAGAGGGGTTGTTGCAAGATTTCGAGCGCGCGGCGCAGCGCAACGCGGGCACGGTCGGGGTCAATTTCCTCTGCTAGTTCCGCACCGTCTGCCAGCACGATGACGCGGTCGGGCAGCACCTCCGCGAATCCGCCCAGCACTGTGAACTTGCGCGTCACCCCGTCGGCGCGGCGATACTCGCCCACGCCGTACCGCAGTTGCGCGAAGAAGGGGATGTGCCCCGCCATCACACCGAAGTAGCCCTCGCTACCTGGCAGGCGCACATGCACGACACGCTCCTCCAGCACCGTGCGCTCGGGGTTCACAATCGCCAGCAGGAACTCGCGCATCGCTTATGCCCCCTGCAACGCCTTCGCCTTTTCGAACACATCCTCAATCGTGCCGCACATGTAGAACGCCTGCTCGGGCAGGTCGTCTACCTCGCCGTTGACAATCATCTTGAAGCTGCGCACCGTATCGGCGATGCGCACATAGCGTCCGGGGTTGCCCGTGAACTTCTCAGCGAGGAAGAACGGCTGCGACAGGAAGCGCTCTATCTTGCGGGCACGCGCCACAATCAGCTTGTCTTCATCCGACAACTCGTCGATGCCCAGAATCGCGATGATATCTTGCAGGTCGCGATAGCGCTGCAGGATTTGCTGCACACTGCGCGCCACCTGATAATGTTCCTCGCCCACGATGGCCGGGTCAAGGTTCTTGGAAGTAGACGCCAACGGATCAACGGCAGGGTAGATGCCTTTTTCAGCGATACGCCGCTCCAGATACACATAGGCGTCCAAGTGCGAGAAAGTGGTGGCAGGCGCAGGGTCGGTGGGGTCGTCGGCAGGCACATAGATGGCTTGCACGGAGGTAATCGAACCGCGGCGGGTAGAAGTAATGCGCTCTTGCAACTCGCCCATCTCGGTCGCCAGGGTGGGCTGATAACCTACTGCCGACGGCATGCGCCCCAACAGCGCGGATACCTCCGCACCTGCCTGCACAAATCGGAAAATATTGTCAATGAACACCAGCACATCTTGTCCTTCCTCATCGCGGAAGTATTCTGCCATTGTGAGGGCGGTCAGCCCCACGCGCAGGCGCGCTCCGGGGGGCTCGTTCATCTGCCCGAACACCAGCACGGTCTGGTTGATGACACCCGTTTCGTTCATCTCCAGATAAAGGTCGTTGCCTTCGCGCGTGCGCTCGCCCACGCCCGCAAACACCGACACCCCTTGGTGCTCGGTGGCGATGTTGCGGATTAGTTCTTGTATCAACACCGTTTTGCCCAGCCCTGCGCCCCCGAACAAGCCGATCTTGCCTCCTTTGTTGAACGGGCACAGCAGGTCAATTACTTTCAATCCTGTTTCAAGAATTTCTGTTTTTACATTTTGCTCTTGGAGGGAGGGAGCAGGTTTGTGGATGGGCGCATATTGCTCTGCCTGCACGGGTCCTTTTTCGTCGATTGGTTCGCCCAGCAGGTTGAACAATCTTCCTAAGGTAGCGCGCCCCACAGGCACTTTGATAGGTGCGCCTGTGTCAATCGCTTGCATGCCGCGCACCAAGCCGTCGGTGGAGGAAAGCGCCACGGTGCGCACGGTATCGTCGCCCAAGTGTTGCGCTACTTCGCAGGTAAGGTTGATCCCGCGCGCTTCGTCGATGATTTTGATTGCGTTGTAAATCGCGGGCAGCTCACCTTCCGAAAAGCGCACATCCACCACAGGTCCCATTACTTGCACAACTCGTCCGATATTCGCCATAGTTGCCTCCTTACTTGCGTGCGTTGCGCCCAAGGGCGCAGAAAAGTATACCTAACCCAAGTTGCTGCCTACTCGAGTGGATGAGATTGCTTGCCCCGCTCGGAATGACAGTGTTGTTGGCGCACCGACTTACCTGCCCTACCGAGCCGCAGACGAGGAATCTGTGGCAAACCGCAGTCGAGGCCCCTCGCTGCACTTCTGACAAGGGTACAGGGCACTGCCCGAACTGCCCAAGCCGTTGCTTGACTTTCCCGAACCCCCTCCGTAAGGTTCCCCCTACCCGTAGGGGGAACCTGCAGGAGGGGGGCGGTTTGTCTTGAGAACCCCCTCCGTAGGTTCCCCCTACAAGTAGGGGGAACCGTTCAGAGTTCGGTTCCCCTCGCTTGCGGGGGGAACCTGCAGGAGGGGGGGCAGGATTGAAAAATCCACTGCGAAAAGCGCGCAGGGAACTCAAGCGATGTACACTTGTCAGTCGCTGCGCTCGGGGTGACAAACTACAGCCAACCCTTGTCATTCCGAGTCGGAGGCGAGGAATCTCCCAGGGGTAGCAATTGGAATGGTACCCAACAGCGCGTGGCGTCGCAAGGGTGCCCCTTGCATTCACTGTGTAAGTGTGAGGTATAATAGGCACTCGCGAGTGGGGGGCGTTGGCATGCCCGCCGCCGCACGCGGAGGCGAGACCCATGAAAGTCCGAGCATCAGTGAAGCGTATGTGCGCCAAATGCAAAATCATTCGGCGCAAGGGCGTGGTTCGCGTCATCTGCGAGAACCCGAAACACAAACAGCGACAAGGTTAGGAGGCGTATATGGCGCGTATCGCAGGTGTAGACCTACCGCGCGACCGTAAGGTGGAATACGCCCTGCCCGTGATCTACGGCATCGGGCTATCCTCGGCGCGCAAGATTTTGGAAAAAACGGGTATCGACCCGAACAAGCGCGTGCGCGACCTCACGGAAGAGGAGGTCGCCAAGTTGCGTGCGGAAATCGAAAACAACTATGTGATCGAGGGCGACCTGCGCCGCGAAATCCGCATGAACATCCAGCGGCTGATTGAAATCGGCTGCTATCGCGGTCTACGCCACCGTCGCGGATTGCCCGTGCGCGGGCAACGCACCCGCACGAACGCCCGCACACGCAAAGGCCCGCGCAAGACGGTCAGCACAGGTCGCCGTCGCAAAGCCGCTAAGTAAAGGAGCATAACGATGGCACGCAAAGCACGAGCAGGCGCACAACCCCAAAAGGAACGCAAAAATATAGTGCATGGCTTGGCTCATATCCATGCCACCTTCAACAACACAATTGTTACGATTACCGATTTGAACGGCAACGCGATTGCGTGGGCTAGCGGTGGCTCCGTGGGGTTCAAGGGCACCAAGAAAGGAACCCCATTTGCGGCGCAACTGGCAGCCGAACGCGCGGCGCGCGCCGCAATGGAACACGGCTTACGCAAAGTCGATGTGCTGGTCAAGGGTCCTGGACCAGGGCGTGAAACTGCCATCCGCTCGTTGCAAGCAGCGGGGCTGGAGATTCTAACCATTCGCGATGTGACTCCTGTGCCCCACAACGGCTGCCGACCCCCTAAACGCCGTCGCGTCTAATCAAGGAGGCTCTTAGCTATGTCAGTGGTCTGGGAATCGAAATGCAGCATGTGCCGTCGGGCGGGCGTGAAGCTCTATCTGAAGGGCGACCGCTGCTACACAAAAAAGTGCGCGCTAGAGCGACGCAACTACCCGCCCGGTCAACACGGACCGCGTACGCGTGACCGTAAACTAAGCGAATATGGCGAGCAGCTGCGCGAAAAGCAGAAACTGCGCCAGATGTACCAAATCCGCGAGGCGCAGTTCCGCCGCTATGTGGAGAATGCCCAGCGCGCACGTGGCGTTACGGGCGAGGTGCTGCTGCGCCAGCTGGAAATGCGCCTGGATAATGTCATCTACCGTCTGGGCTTCGCCGTGTCGCGTGGGCAGGCACGCCAAATGGTAACCCACCGCTTCATCACTGTCAACGGCAAGCGCGTGAACATCCCCTCGTATCAAGTGCGCGAGGGCGATGTGATTAGCATCCACGAGTCGAAGCGTTCCACCGTGTTAGGCAAGGAGGCGATCGCCCGAGCTGCCGAGCACACCCCGCCGCCGTGGCTGTCCTATGACCCGAACACGGTGCAGGGCAAGGTGCTCCACGCACCGCGTGCCGACGAAATCCGCTTGGGCACCGAAATCGAAATGCAAAAAATCATCGAGTTCTACAGCCGCTAAGGAGGCGTGCATATTGTATGGTTGCACAATTGGTAGACACACAAGTCCGTACCATCGTGCTTGAGCCGAAGTACGGCAAGTTTGAAGTGGAGCCGTTGGAGCGCGGCTACGGCATCACGCTGGGCAACGCACTGCGTCGTGTGCTGCTTTCCTCGATTCCGGGCGCAGCAATCACCAGCGTGCGCATCGAGGGCGTGCTCAGCGAGTTTGAACCGATGCCCGGCGTCAAAGAAGATACCATCCACTTCCTACTGAACTTGAAAAATGTGGCTATCCGCATCCACTCCTCACAGCCGCGCGATAAATATACCTTGCGTTTGAATGTGCAAGGTCCGGGGCGCGTGACGGCTGCCGATATTCAAGCCCCTGCGGAAGTGGAAATTGTCAATCCCGAGCTGTATTTAGCCACGCTGAGCGATTCGAGTGCGCGCATCAACGCCGAAATCACGGTGGAGATGGGGCGCGGCTATGTGCCCGCTCTCAAGCGCGACCGCAGTCGCGGCGCCATCGGCGAAATCCGCACTAACGCGCTGTTTAACCCTGTGACCAAAGTGAACTTCATAGTGGAACCGACGCTGGTAGGCGAGCGCACCGACTACGACCGTCTCATCTTGGAGGTGTGGACTAATGGCGCCATCAGCCCCGCGGAAGCGGTGCATCAAGCCGCTGCTATCCTGCGCGACCAATTCAACCGTCTGATGACGCTGGGAGGCGAACAGCCGTTGGCTGAGACCGCCGTTGTCGCTGCTCCGCCAGGCGTCACTGTGCCCGACCGTCCCCTGGAGGAGCTGGGGCTTTCTACGCGCGTGCTGAACGCCCTCCGCAGCGGCGGTATCTACACCCTCTACCAACTGCTCAGCACTCCCGAACAAAAACTGCTCACCCTGCGCAACTTTGGTGAGACTGCCAAACGCGAAGTGGAAGAGAAGCTCAGCGAGATGGGGCTGAGCCTGATGAAGTCTAACAGCGGAAGGAGGCGAGGCACATGAACCACGGAGCTGGCTACCGCAAACTGGGGCGCCCCAGCGACCACCGCATGCATATGCTACGTAATCAGGTGCGCGCCCTGCTGATTCACGAGCGCATCGTAACCACCGTTACGCGTGCCAAAGAGACGCGCCGCTTGGCAGAGAAGATGATTACCCTTGCTAAGCAGAACACCCTACACGCGCGACGCCAAGCGCGCGCCTTCCTCAACGACGAAAGTTTGGTCAAACATCTCTTTGACAACATCGCCCCGCGCTACAAAGACCGCAACGGGGGCTATACGCGCCTGGTGCGCATCGGCAGGCGCCGCGGCGACGCCGCCGAAACAGCACTGCTGGAGCTGGTCGAGTAGCGCATGCGCAACCTGCGCCTGCGAATCGAGTATGACGGCACCGATTTTGCAGGCTTTGCACGCCAAAAAGGTGCCCGCACCGTGCAAGGTGTGCTCGAGAGCGCGCTGCAAGCCGCACTGGACGAGCCGATCACTGTCATCGGTGCCAGTCGTACTGACGCGGGCGTGCACGCGCGCGGGCAAGTGGTGAACTTTTTCACCAGCCGTCCTATTCCAACCGATCGGTTGGTGATGGTGCTCAATCGTCGCCTACCCAACGACCTGAAGGTGCTTAGCGCGCGCGAGGTCAGCGCTCAGTTCCACGCGCGGTTCTCTGCAACCAGCCGCGTGTACCGCTACACCCTCTACACGGGGGTACATCCATCGGTGTGGAAAATTCGGTACGCGTGGCACTACCCGCGCCCGTTGGATTGCGCTCGGATGCAAGCGGCGTTGGAGCAGATTCTGGGCGAGCACGACTTTCGCCCCTTCTCGGTCAAGCTAACAGCTGAGCAAAACACTGTGCGCACGCTTTTCAGCGGGCTGGTCGTGCCCACACGCGATGGAGTGCGCATCGAGCTGGAAGGTAGTGGCTTTTTGCGCGGCATGATACGCCTGATTGTGGGCGAATTGGTGCAGGTGGGCACGGGCAAACGCGAGGTAGACGCTTTGCGCTGGCGCTTAGAGACGCGCCGCCAAGCCACTTTTATGGCGCCCCCTCAAGGGTTGTGTCTGATGCGGGTAAAATATTAGACTGCGAAGGAGGCAACGCGATGCTGCAACGCACTTATACGATGAAAAAAAGTGAAATTCAGCGCAACTGGTGGGTTGTAGATGCGGCGGGCAAGCCCGTTGGGCGCGTCGCTGCCCAAGTGGCACGCCTGCTGCAAGGCAAACATAAGCCCACCTACACCCCCCACATGGATATGGGCGACCATGTGATCATTCTAAACGCGGAGAAGGCGATTTTCACGGGCGGTAAGATGGAAGAGGTCATCTACCACCACACAATGCACCCAGGTGGGCTGCGCGCCTACACGCGCCGCAAGATGATGACCGAGAAACCCGAGAAGATGATCACCCGCGTGGTGAGCCGCATGCTGCCCAAGAACAAGCTGCGCGACCGCATGCTCAAGCGGCTGCGCGTGTTCCGCGGCAGCGAGCATCCCCATGCGGCTCAGAAGCCACAACCCTACGAAGTGTAAGGAGGCATAACCGATGCAAACCGATACGGTGCGTTATTACGCTACAGGGCGTCGCAAAACCGCTTCGGCGCGCGTGTGGCTTATTCCAGGTGAGGGCAAAATTACCATCAACGGGCGCGATGTGCACGAATATCTGCGCCGCCCCACGCTGGAGCGAATGGTGACCCAACCGCTGCGCCTGCTGGGGCTGGAAGGGCAGTTCGACATCAAAGCCACCGTGCGCGGCGGCGGTCTGTCGGGGCAAGCAGGGGCAATTCGGCACGGTGTTGCGCGTGCCTTGCTGCAGGTCAACCCCGAATATCGCCCTACGCTCAAGCAACACGGCTTGCTCACCCGCGACGCTCGCGAAAAAGAGCGCAAGAAGTACGGTCGCCACGGTGCTCGCCGCGGCTTCCAGTATGTGAAGCGATAAGCCCGCGCTACCCTCGCGCGTGGCATCTCCTAGGGGCGCGCCTAGCGCGCCCTTTATGCCGTCGAACTCAATAGTACTTAGCACCCATTCTCCCAGTGCGCAGCAGGTCAATCTTCGTCAAGTGGGTGCCCGCTTATTGCCCCCCCCCTCATAGCATCAGGGCTTGGGCGAAGCGTTCCATCGCTTCGCGGGCACGCTGGAGTTTGAGCTGGCGACGCAGCTCGCGGTCTTTGGGGGCATCCTCGGGTTCGGGCAGCAACCCCCAGTTGGCGTTCATCGGTGGAAAATCTTTATGCGGGTAAGTGCTAATGTAATGAAGCAGCGAGCCGATAACCGTTTCGGGCGGCGGGGCGACGGCGGGTTTGCCTAGCGCCAAACGCGCGGCGTTGATGCCCGCAATGATGCCTGTTGCAGCCGATTCGATGTAGCCTTCCACGCCCACAATTTGCCCCGCGAACAGCAGCCTGCCGTCCTCGCAGAACTGGAGCGTGCGGTGCAGCAGGCGAGGCGAGTCAAGGTAGGTATTCCGATGCACCACGCCGTAACGCACGAACTCGGCGTTCTCTAAGCCGGGTACCATGCGGAACACGCGCTTTTGCTCACCCCACTTGAGGCGTGTCTGGCACGCCACCAAGCTATAGAGGGTACGCTCGTTGTTTTCGGGGCGCAGCTGGAGCACGGCGTAGGGGCGTTTGCCCGTGCGCGGGTCCACCAGCCCAATAGGTTTGAGCGGTCCGAAGCGAAGAGTATCTCTGCCGCGCTCGGCTAACTCTTCAATAGGCACACACCCCTCGAAGAAGCGCGGCTCCTCAAAGTCATGGAGGGGTACGCGGTCGGCTTCCACCAGCGCTTGCCAGAAGCGTTCGTATTCCTCTTTGGTGAAGGGGCAGTTGATGTAGGCGGGGTCGCCTTTCTCACGCCGACTGCCAAAGAACACCTTGTCATAGTCAATCGTGCTGGCGTCTACAATGGGCGATACGGCATCGTAGAAATAGAGGTGCTGCCGACCGGTTAGGCGAGCGATTTCGCCAGCTAATGCATCGGAAGTCAGTGGACCAGTGGCAATGATAAGAGGGCGTTCATCGGGGATGCGCGTAACTTCTTCGCGCACGACCTCGATAAGGGGGTGTAGCTCAATGCGTGCGGTGACAGCTTTGGCGAATGGCTCCCGGTCAACCGCTAAGGCTTCGCCTGCAGGTACAGCAAACTGGCGCGCTGTAGGGATAACCAGTGAACCGAGCCGCTCCATCTCCCATTTGAGCTGTCCTGAGGGTGTCGTGGGTAGCATGGATTTGAACGAGTTGGAGCAGACCAGCTCCGCGAGCCAGCCAGTCTTGTGGGCAGGGGTCATTCGAACGGGGCGCATTTCATAGAGGCGCACAGGTACACCTAAGCGCGCAGCAGCCCATGCGGCTTCCACGCCCGCAAACCCGCCACCGATTATCGTGACGCGCGGCATACGGAGGAAAGTATACCTCGAAGAGTGATTGCGTAAGCAAAAACGGGGAGCGTGCGCTCCCCATTTCCCTGCGGCGGTCGCTACGGAGGTGGATTATAGCTTCACGTAGCCTCCTAGCAGCAGCGACATCGCCCAGCCGATGAACCCCACAATCAACGCGCCGATGAAGCCCACCAAGAACGGCTTCAGACCGACACCCTTGAATACGCTGAACGAAGTCGCCAAGCCAACGGCCGCCATCGCGGTACCCAACGCGCGCGAGCCCCAATACTCGCCAATCGCGTCGGTGAACGCCTTCCATGCGTCCTTGTCCCACACGCCGAAAGCCAACCCGTTTTGCAGTTGTGCATCGCCGATGGAGCGGAAAATCGCCATCGCGATGAAGCCCAGCACGAACGCGGGCAAGAGCTTGGCAATGCTAATCTTGCTGCCGTCACCACCTCCCTGCGCTGCTAAGTTGCGCAGATAGAGGTACGCCAGCAGCGGCACGACCACTGCCAGGAACAGGTTGCGCGTAAGCTTCGTCACGGTGGCGGCTTTCAGCACCACCTCGTCGTTAAACACCTCTTTGTAGGTAAGCGCGGCACCGACCACTTGCGAGGTCTCATGAACCGCTGTGCCCAAGAACAGTCCAATCTGCTCGGAGGTGCTTAGGATGTGGGGCGCCAAGTACGGATACAGGAACATCCCCAGCAGCCCAAACAGCGTGATGTTGGCAACGGCGTAGGCAACTTCCTTCTGGTCTGCCTTGATGGCGGGCGCAGTAGACACAATCGCCGTGACACCGCAGATGCCTGTGCCTGCAGCAATTAGCGTACCCAGCCGCTCAGGCAGGTTCATCTTACGGTTAATCCACGAGATGAACCATAGCCCGCCAAAAATCGCGCTGACGACTACTGGGATACCCCACACGCCCAGCTTGAACACATCCATAATGCTCAGCTTGATTCCCACCAAGATGATGCCCAAACGCAAAATCTTGGTAGTGCTGAACTTGATCCCGTCCTCAATAATCTTCGGCAACGGAAGTAAGTTGCGTAGCAGAATACCAATCAGAATCGCGGTCAACACTGCCGAGACAGGGCTTTTCTTGCCTGTCGGATCGATGCCTTGCAAGCTCAACAGCCATGCGCCTAAGTAATCCGTTACTGGGATAGCGACTAGCATAATCGCTACCGACAACAGAAAACCAGGCACGATTCGCAGCAGCCCTTGCAGGTTGGACACGCCAAAGAGCGCGTCCAACACAATGTTGCGTTTTTCTACTTGTGTTTCTACCGAGTGAGTTGCCATCGCTGTCTACCTCCTGTCATCTTGGGGGATGCCTCCAAAGGCGTTTACATATATCTGGCTTCGCTTATAAGCTTAGCATATGGAATGTTTGAAACAAGCCACTTTATAACAAGTCATTTTGCGCAGGGATGCTCTGCGCGGAAAAAAGGCACGGCGGCGGAAGCCGCCGTGCGGAACGGAACAAGTTGCGGATTAGTAGGCGTCTGCCAGTGCGCAGACATTCTTGCCGAGCTCCAGCTCTTGTGCTTTCTCTTCGTCGGGCACGAGCAGCCCTGCGTTCACGCGCTTGATGTCCACATACTGCGGCGGGAACACAGGTAGCGTGCTGAGCATGAAGTTGACGAACTCTTCCTTGCTCTTAGCTTGATACTCGCGCGGGTTATTGCGCTTGATGTTGCCCAGCGTGTCGTAGAAGGTGCCGTCGGGTCGCCCTTCACGGCTGGCGGTTGCAAAGTGCGCGGGGAACACCAGCGTATCATCGGGCAGCACCAGCAGCTTGTTGTAGAGCGAGTCGTAGTGGATAGGTGCCCACTCTTGTCCGCGCCCGCCAAGGTCAGGACGCGCTACCGACACGATGAAGATTGAGTCGCCCGTGAACAAGTAGCGGTCATTCACATAGAATGCCATGTTACCCAGTGTGTGCCCTGGAATGTGGATGCCCTTCAAGGTGGCGTTGCCGAACTTGAAGGTGAAGTTGTCTTTCAGGTACTCGTACTCGATGGTAGCGGGCAACATGTCGATGGGGTGGATACCATCGTAGGGGTGCAGGAAGTAGGGCACGCCCAGCTCTTTGGCAAGACGCGGACCACCGCTGATGTGGTCGGCGTGCGCGTGGGTGTCGAAGATGGCTACGATCTTGAAGCCTTCGCGCTCGGCAAGATTGGTGTATTGCTCGATGTGACGGGTGGGGTCAATCAGGATGCCCTCGCCGTTGCTCACCACGGCGTAGGCGAGGTCGCCACGCGCGAAGCGAATAATCTGGTAGAGTGCGACATCTTTCACTTCCTCGATGCGGCGCACGCGGTAGTAGTTGCCCCACGCAATCATGCCGCCCTCGAGGTTCGTCGCATCGTAGCCACGCTCGCGGAGCTTCTCGGCAACATACGCCGAGGAGCCACCCTTCGCGCAGACCACCACAATCGGCTTGCCCTTCGGCACGCGGGCAATGCTAGCATCCTCATCTTCTATAAACTGGAAGTAGGGGATGTGTAGCGTCTCGAAGGCGTTACGCCCCTCGATTTTCCAGCGCTCGTACTCGTCCTGGTTGCGCACATCCAACAGCAGGAACTGCTCACCGCGCTCAATCATCTCATCAAGCTCGTTGACAGTGATACTCGGCTTGGTTGTGATTGCCATCGCTTCTTACCTCCCTATGATCTGGATTTGTGGAGCGCTTCGCGTTGCGCTTCCGTGTGGTTAGAGTCGGCAAGGAAGCGAAAAGATTCACACAGGGGCAGGTTCTGCCAGTGGAGCGCGGAATCAAGGTAGAACAACGCCCCGCGGACATGGATGCGAGGCTGTTCTGCAGTGGAAATATTCGCGAGAAGCTACTCCTCGTCGTCCCCCGCTGCTTCGGGCAGTCTCCGAAACGCCATAATCCCCTCGGAGTATTGTTTTGCGACGATCCATTCCACGCCTTCGCTTTCCGCTAGCTCGAGTGCCTCATCCATTGCCCACTCTTCACCGATGACGAGTGGAATGGTATTCACGCCTGCTCGGCGCAGTAGAGCGGCACGCCGCTTCGCCCGCAGCACATCCAAACGGTCTACCTTGAGCGAAACCTCCCCCACGACTACATTCCCATCTTTCCACCAGATGAGATCTGCAAGGTAGACATCTTCCATCTCATCGCTGGCGGGAATTTCGCCGAAGGCCCTGCGGAACCACTGTCTTAAGCGGCGTCGCACGGCGGGGCTGTCAGTTGCTCCGCCACCGCCGCCGTTGAAAATCGCAGGCGCGCGACGCACGGTGCGCTGTTCATACTCTCTGCCCTCAAAACGCCCAGCAAGCCCACGAAACTCGCTTCGCAGCCCCTGAAAGTCGGATTCTAGGCGCATAAGCATCGTTGTATGCTCTTGCAAAATGCGCGTGTGTTCTTGCAGGATGGCTTCGTGGCGTTGCTGGGTTTCAATCAGCATCGCCAACTGCTGCGTGTGTTCTTGCAAGATGGCTTCGTGGCGTTGCTGGGTTTCAATCAGCATCGCCAACTGCTGCGTGTGTTCTTGCAAGATGGCTTCGTGGCGTTGCTGGGTTTCAATCAGCATCGCCAACTGCTGCGTATGCTCTTGCAGGATGGCTTCGTGGCGTTGCTGGGTTTCAATCAGCATCGCCAACTGCTGCGTGTGTTCTTGCAAGATGGCTTCGTGGCGTTGCTGGTTCTCTGCCACCTGGCGCAAGATAGTAAGGATGTCTTCCCATTCCTCGCCCAGCACCACGCGGCGAATTTCGGCGCGTTTTTGGGGATCTTGCAACGCGCGACGGATGGCGTCCGCGTCCACCAGTTGGTCTTGAAGGGCGCGCTTCAACTCAGGATCGCTCTCAATCAAGCTTAACAACTCGGCAGCACTGATAGCCATACGATTGGCATTATACCTTAGGGCAAGGGGTACTTTAGGTGAAGGTGCGGTCGCGCACTGGCTGTCGACGGTGGTTGGGGCGTGCAGAGCGAGGCTGCCCGCTCCTATCGGGGTGCTTGCGGCACACGAGGAAACGACTTACCGTTGCTTCCTTCCGGACCTGGCGGGGTTCATCGCTCACCCGTTGCGCAAGTCCCGATGTTCAACACGGGGCACGCGCCCTGTCGCGCCCGCCTACCCGCCTCGAGCCAGAATTCAGCCCTGCTATGGCGGATTGCAGGTACAGGGAACCGCCAGCTCCCCGCTTAGCGCGACCGCGGTTAATAGTTTACCTGCTGTGCCCCATTCACTCCAGCGTGAACGGTTTGAAGAACCACCAGCTGGCAAAATCGCGCTGGTCACTAAAGTGAGGTGAGGCAGGATTTTCGCTTTGCCCAGGCGGCAACACGGTTTCCCCGAACACGCGCTCGCCGAACTGAATAATCTGAATGAACGAGCCACGATCGGTGTAGGGCACGCCGGGCAGTGCGTTCCCCCAGCCCATGCGGGGCACTTCGTGGCGCCACAGCTCCATGCCGCCTCCGAAGCGACGTTTGAGTTGCGTCAGCGCATCCGCCAGTGCAATCGTTAGCACCTCCTCGGGCTTTTTGCCGTTGAAGTAGTCATACTGACGGGGCACAGGGGCTTGCTTGCCCAGCAGGGCGTAGGCGATGTAGCTGGGCTGAATTGCTAAGCGGAACAAGTCTGGGCTGAAGAAGTTGCCTAAGTCGTCAGCGAACACGCGCGTGCGTGTAGCATCCAGCCACGCATCCCAAAGGGCCTTGGCGGCACTGCCTTCGCGTTCGTAGCAATCCCACGCTTCCAGCAGACGCACTGCCGCGCGCAACTCGTCGGTCATTGCGCGTTCGTTGCGTTTGACTACGCGCAACATAATCGGCAGCAGCTTGCCTGCGTCTTCATCGTACTCAGCGATGTCGCGGATGTAGGCTTTGAGGTCGTCCACTGTCACGCGCGACTTGCTGCGTAGCAGGTCGTTGAGCCGATAGACGCGGGAAATCATCCCCCACACGGGCGTGTCGGCGTTTTCCCACCAGACGGCGGGCTTATTGTTCCAGTTAGCGATGTAGCCCTGCTTGGGATTTATCACGCGCGGCATCTGCGAAAAGGGCATGATACCTCTCCAGTCGTATTCGCCCGTGCCAATCAGCGGCAGGCGCGGGTCAGTGCCTTCGGGGCGGATGGGGACGCGCCCACAGTAGAAATAGGCGATGTCGCCCGTGCGGGTAGCACAAAAGGCGTTGAACGACGCGGGAATATGTGCTGCAGCGCGTTCGAAATCGCTCACCGTGCGCGCTTGCAAGAAACCGTAATAGGCGCGGAACACCTCCAGCTCGCTGCCCCAGTAGCTCAGTTTCAAGGCAACGGCAGTGTGGTTGCGCGTGTCTATCCCCACAACGGGTCCGTACACGCAACGATACACCGTAAGTTGCACGGGGTCAGCCCCTTTAACGCGGATGGTTTCGGTGCGCTTCTCCATCGTGCGCCAAGTGCCTTTGTACCAATATCGTTCGGGGTTCTGCGGGTCTAACTTGAGGATAAAAGCGTCCGCAAGGTCTGCCACGCCTGAGGTGAAAGTCCACGCGAGATGTTCGCTGGTGCCAATCAGCACGCCGGGTACGCCAGGAAAAGTCATACCACGCGCGTTGATGCCTGCGCCTTTGAGGTGTACCTCCGCTGCGATATGTGGCACGGTGAAGCCCATTTGCGGCGCGCCTACCAGCATCGGCATGCCAGTGGCGGATTTTTGTGGGCTGACCAAAATCGCGTAGCTACCAAACTGTGTGTATAGTCCGTACTCGCGAGCGAATTGGATTTGCGCTTCACCTGTAGCAATGCGTAGGGCAGGCAACAATACATTCAGGCTCACTTCAGGCAAAAGTTCCAGATGGGCGCGCATTTGCTGCAGGGTTTGGCGCGGATCACGCCGATGTGCCTTGCGTGAATCTTCTTCTGCGGGCACCGTCGTCGGCGAGGTGGGATCTTGAAGCCAGAGCAGGTCGTTTGCCCACACAGGTGCAAGGTCTTTGTTGCGTGCTTTGAGGAACTGGTAAAGGGCGTAGTTGCGTAGATCGCCCGCGCTCATAACGCCCCCAAAGCGTCGCAGCATCATCACGCCGATGGCGACGGTATCTGTGGGGCGCCATGGGCGTGGCTCAATACCGTGCTCGCTATATTGTTTGGGCAGCTTGCCTGCGCGCTGGGCTTCTTGCATCCATGCGCTGATGCCTTCGGCAAAGGCGTCCAACGCCTCGCGGAGTTCGGCAGGGAGTCGGTTAATTTGCGCTTGTAGTTCCGCTTCGGTATAGCCCTCGGTACGAGCGGCTTTGTCTTGCTCTACAGCGCGTGTGCCCATAATCTCCGCCATTTCGCCCCGCGCCTGGCGACGGTACAACTCCATCTGCCACAAACGGTCTTCTGCCAGTGCATAGCCGTTGCCGTACATCAATCCGTAAAGTGTTTTGGCTTGCACTGTGGGTACGCCGTAGCGGTCGCGCGTGATTCGCACCGTATCGCCACGCACTTGCAACTCAGTCGCCTGCGCTAACACCGCGCTTAGCGACACAGCACTTATCACGCTGAAAAGCCCAGTCCGCATCGTCGGTATAACCTCCTTGTTTGGAACGCCACTTCGCACAGAGCGCCGTTCGACCGCGCGTTCGAATTTCCTGCCGCATTCGCGTCAAGTTGTGCTATAATTGGGCGCAGATGGGAAGCCGCACGGCGCGCCTAGTGAAAGCGTGCCGCGCGTTGCTGTCTGGCAGTGATCTTGGATTGTTTTCACTTTTAGCTAAAGAAAGAGGTCGACGCCGATGATGCAAGTGGGCGCATTCACCGTTCGGCAGGCGGATGTGTCGGATTTGTCGCGCGTGGAGGAGCTTGATCGCCTGTTTGGGAATGCAGCACTTTCACGCGACTATTTTGAAGCGTGGCTACATTACCATCCGCAAGGGTTTCTGGTAGCGGAATATAACGGGCGCGTGTGGGGCTATTGTATGGCGATCTACCTCAGCGCCGACCAGATTCGCGAGAACTGGTACCACGATACAGGCGGTGGCACTTGCAGTACGCACAACCCGCTGGGGGAATACTTTTACGCTGTGAGTATCGCGTCGCAAAAGCCTGAGGCCGCACGCACTTTGTTCATCGCCGGGCGCCGCTTACTCATACGCTCGCATGTGTATCGGGCGGTGTTTTATGCGCGGCTCCTGCGCTTCCGCAAGTGGGTGGAAGAGCAGGGGTTTGACCCCGAGAAGCTCACGCTCCAGCAAAAACAGCGGTTGCTGGGCATCTATATCAACACGCTGCAAGATCCTCTTCAAATCTTCTATGAGGGGTTGAGCCTTATGCCAGAGTATGGGGTAGTGGATTACTTGGAGGGCGACGACGACTCCCTCAACTGCGCGTTGCGACTGATTTGGCAAAATCCATACTATCGTCCGCTGGCGGCTACGCGCGCTGTCGTTTCGGTTTCCGAAACGCCCGCTGCGGTGCCTGCCCGCTGAAACGGCAGTGGCACTTGCAAGTTCAGTAAAAGTGGGGTATAATTGGTGAACTCTTACGACTGTGGAGGTTGCAGACAAATGGCGAGGTATCGTGGGTTCACGCTCATCGAGTTGCTAGTAGTTATCGCGATTATCGCCATTCTTGCGGCGATCTTGTTCCCGGTGTTTGCGCAGGCGCGCGAAAAAGCGCGCACGACCCAGTGTCTGTCCAACAGCCGCCAAATCGGCACAGCCATTCAAATGTACGCGCAGGACTACGACGAGGCGATTGTGCCATGGTATGTGGGCGGCGGCGACTATCCAACCCAGCCCATTTGGGAACGCTTCTGGCTAGGGCGCCTGTGGCCCTACATTAAGACCGAGGTGAACCGCCCTGCGGAAGGGCAACTCTTCGTGCAAGGCGGGCGCCCGCGTGGATTGTACGCCTGCCCCTCGTGGTCTGCAGACCGCTACCTGAAAGCCGTCGCAGAGCCCGACTGCTATCCGGGTGATTTAGAGACCATCTATCGCCCCTTCGTGAACAACATTGTGGAGCTGTTCTCGCACTATGCGTCAGTGTTCCAGATGGAGCTTTCCGTGTATGGTCCTGACCACTGCTCGGCACTTCAAAACGGGGTCTGCAGCGGCACGAATCAGGATCCTTGTTATTACTTCCCTGGCTCGTTCATCAGCCGCACGCAGCCTCAGCGCAACCGTACGAACTATCTGGCAAACATTCGCCGCCCCGCGGAAACCATTCTCACCGGCGATGGAATTAGCGCTGCATCGGACGTGGGTGGCCTGCGCGTGTGGACTTCCATCGGGTGCGAGAGCCGCTATATCCACCAAGATGGCAGCAACTTCACCTTCCTGGATGGGCATGCGAAGTTCATCGCGCGCAACTCCGAGCGCTACCTGATGACCACACGCTGTGGCAATCAGAATGTCGTGGTGATGAAGTACTACACCTACACTGCGGAGTAAAACGATGCGCAAAGCAATCGTTTGGACGCTGGCGCTGTGCGTAAGCGTGTCGCTGCTTGGGGGCTGCGGCTCCAAGCAAGAGGCTGCCTCAGGCTCTGAGCGCGGCTATTATTACGAGGGGCCGATGAAGCCCAAGAGCGAGCGCGGCGCACGCACCGGCGAACAGCTCGGAGGCGGTCAGTAGAACCGAAGGGCGTGGAGCAAATCTCCACGCCCTTTTTGATGAACTATTCGCGGTTCGTTATAGCCCCAAAATGCCACGCAAGAATCGCCCTGTGTAGCTGGCGTCCACTTGAGCAACCTGCTCGGGCGTGCCTTCCGCCACGATATAGCCTCCTGCATCGCCCCCCTCGGGACCCAGGTCAATAATCCAATCCGCCGTCTTGATTACGTCAAGATTATGCTCAATCACAATCACTGTGTTGCCTGCATCCACCAAGCGATGGAGCACGCCCAGCAGTTTGCGCACATCCTCAAAGTGTAAGCCTGTGGTTGGTTCATCCAAGATGTATACTGTGTTACCAGTGGCACGTTTGCTGAGTTCGGTCGCCAGTTTCACGCGCTGTGCCTCACCGCCCGACAGTGTAGGCGCAGGTTGCCCCAAACGGATGTAGTCCAGCCCCACATCGTAAAGCGTTTGCAACTTGCGGGCAATCGCAGGGAAGGGCGCAAAAAACGCCAACGCCTCCTCTACCGTCATGTTGAGCACATCCGCAATTGTTTTGCCTTTGAACTTGACCTCCAGCGTCTCGCGGTTGTAGCGCTGTCCTTTGCACACTTCGCAGGGTACATATACGTCGGGCAGGAACTGCATTTCGATTTTGATCATACCGTCGCCGCGGCAGGCTTCACAGCGTCCACCTTTGACATTGAAGCTGAACCTGCCGGGAGTGTAGCCGCGCGCGCGTGCTTCGGGTGTGCTGGCGAACAACTCGCGGATGGGGTCAAACACGCCTGTGTAGGTGGCAGGGTTGCTGCGCGGCGTACGCCCGATGGGCGATTGGTCAATATCTATCACCTTGTCAATGTACTCCAAGCCCTCGATGCTGTCGTGTTCGCCCCATACGCGCCGCGTACCATACACATGGTACATCAGACGGGGATAAAGCGTTTCTTGGATGAGCGTGCTCTTGCCCGAGCCAGAAACGCCTGTGATACACACAAACAGCCCCAGCGGAATGCGCACGGTGAGGTTCTTGAGGTTGTTGGCGCGGGCACCACGCAGCACTAGCCAGCGGTCGGGATGGGGCGGGCGGCGCATCGCGGGGATTTCAATCCGTCGCTTGCCCGACAGATACTGCCCTGTGAGGCTTTCGGGGTGGTTCATCACCGTTTCTACTGTGCCTGCTACGACCACTTCGCCCCCGTGTTCGCCTGCACCAGGACCTAAGTCAATAATCCAGTCGGCAGCGCGGATGGTCTCTTCGTCGTGTTCAATCACGATGACGGTGTTGCCCAAGTCGCGCAGGCGTTTGAGTGTGTTGATGAGCTTCTGGTTATCGCGCTGGTGCAGCCCGATGCTGGGCTCATCCAGCACATAGAGCACGCCCATAAGCCCCGAGCCGATTTGGGTGGCAAGCCGAATCCGCTGCGCCTCACCGCCTGAGAGAGTCGTAGCTGCCCGATCCAGCGTGAGATAGCCCAGCCCCACATCCAGCAGGAAGTTGAGGCGGGTGCGCACCTCTTTGATGATGCGCTCGGCAATGGTGCGTTCACGGGGCGTCAGCTGCGCTTCTAAATCCGCAAACCAGCGCGCTGCTTCCTCGATGCTCATCGCCGTGACTTCTGCGATGTTCTTGCCCCCTACCGTCACGGCAAGGCTCTCGGGCTTGAGCCGTTTGCCCCCACAGGCAGGGCACGGGCGCGTCGCCATGTATTGCTCCAGCTCTTGCTTGAGGTATTCGCTCTCCGTCTCCTCGTAGCGACGCTTGAGGATGTTGATGACACCCTCGAACTCAGTGTCAATGTACCGGGTGCGCCCCCAACGGTTGCGAAAAGCGACTGTCACATTGCCTTCGGTGCCGTACATAAGCGCGTGGAACTGCTCGGGGGTAAGGTCTTTGAGGGGGGTGTCGATGGTGAAGCCCAGTTTTCGGGCGACGCCTTCCAACATCGCCAGTCGCCAATCGGTCATTTCGCCGTCGCGCTTGACAAACGGGCGCAGCGCGCCCTGCCGAATGGAGAGGCTGCGGTCTGGCGCGATTAGGTCAGGGTCAAACTCGGTTTTAGTGCCCAACCCGCTGCATTCGGGGCATGCGCCGTAAGGACTGTTGAACGAAAAGTTGCGTGGTTCCAGCTCGCCCAAACTGATACCGCACTCAGGGCAGGCAAAGTGTTCCGAAAAGTGCAACTCGGCGTCGGGCACGATTGGCTCTTCTAAAATAAGCGGCACCTGAGGCATGGCTTGCAAATTGTACCCTCTGGCGACTCTCTCAACCTCGGTAACAAGAAGCTTGAACGAACGATGTCATCAACGGCTCTAACCCGCTGGCAGCGCTTTTCAACTTCGGACAGAGCAGTTAGGCGATTGCACGCCTACGCGCTCATCATAGCAAGAGGGGCGGGGGAGCCCCTGGTAAGGGCACAACGCATAGGTTCAACTCGGCTGTACCAACAACTAACTTGGCTCTCTCAACCTCCTCCCCCCTCCGTAAGGTTCCCCCCGCTGCGCGAGGGGAACCGACCCTGGCGCGGTTCCCCCCTCCGTAAGGTTCCCCCCGCTGCGCGAGGGGAACCGAAAAACGCACTCGGTTCCCCCTACGGCGTAGGGGGAACCTGCAGGAGGGGGTAATCCGTCTCTGCTCTTTGCTTGAGGGGCTGCAAGAGGGGAAAATACGCCCGCGGCGCCCGAATTTGGGGTAGAACCGTGTACCCTTATCAGCAGGGAAGCATCCCTGCGCCTTACAAGTTGGGTAGCTGATTCAATACAATGTCCAGCGCCTTCTCTAAGAACCGCAGGGCCACACCCACTAACTTGGTTTCGTAGTACGCTCGCGTCGTCCGGTTCCGTCTCGGCTCACTGCCGCAACAACACTTGGGTACCTGCTTTCTGTAGACTATTACTCGCTTCAGGCAACGCTCACGGCGTCGCTCTCGATACTGGACCTGAAATTGTGGCTTGGCTTTCGTGGCAGCCGAGGATACCCTTGCTGTGGTTCTGAGAGCTGCTGACTTATGGCGCTTGTGTAGAGAACTGCATAACCCCCTAAGGTTTGGCAAAACGGCTTAGCACTGGCTCTGCCGAAAGCCGTTTACGGCAAGCTCATCCCCCTTTGTGTCGAGCAAACCCCGGCAGGTATACTACACGGGGGAGAGACTCTATGAGCCAAGTTTGGAAAGGTCCGCTGGAGCAAGTTGACGAGTACCGCTGGCGAATTCCGAAAAGCTATAAGCCCGGTATGCGGGTGGATGGTCTTATCTTCGCCAGCGCGGAGATGATTGAGCAAATCAAGCAGGACCAAGCCCCCGAGCAGGTGGCGAATGTGGCATTCCTACCGGGCATCGTGGGCTACTCAATCGCCATGCCCGACATCCACTGGGGCTACGGTTTTCCTGTAGGGGGCGTAGCGGCGATGGATCTGGAGGAGGGCGTGATTTCGCCAGGGGGGATTGGCTACGATATCAATTGCGGGGTCAGACTGATTAGAACGGAACTTACCGAAAAGCAGGTACGCCCGCGCTTGAAAGAGCTGGTAGACCAAATCTTCCGCGATGTGCCAGCGGGCTTTGGAGGTGAGGGGCTGATCCGTGTGAACCGTCAAGAGCTGCGTCAAGTGATGCTCAAAGGCGCGCACTGGATGGTGGAGCACGGCTATGGCTGGGAAGACGATCTTGCCCACACCGAAGCCAACGGTCGACTAGATATGCCCGATCCTGATGTGATCACAGAAAAAGCCATTGAGCGGGGCAAGGACCAGCTTGGCACGCTCGGCGGTGGTAACCACTTCCTCGAGATTCAAGTGGTGGACGAAATCTACGATCCGCAAGCGGCTGCCCCGATGGGCATCACGCAGGTTGGGCAAGTGACGATTATGATTCACACGGGTTCACGTGGGTTTGGGCACCAAACCTGCCAAGACCATCTGGATATTATGGAAGAGGCGCACAAGAAGTACGGGATTTACTTGCCTGACCGCCAGCTGGCGTGCGCGCCTATCAACTCGGAGGAAGGGCAAACCTACCTGCGGGCAATGCACTGCGCCGCAAACTTCGCCTTCGCCAACCGTCAGGCGATTGCCCACTGGGTGCGCCAAGCGTTCGCCAAAATCTTCAGGTCCACGCCCGAAAGCTTGGGCATGTATCAGGTGTATGATGTGGCGCACAACATCGCCAAAATCGAGGAGCACGAGTGGGAAGGCAAAAAGATTCGCGTGTGCGTGCACCGCAAGGGGGCAACCCGTGCTTTTCCGCCGGGGCACCCCGAAACGCCCGCTGCCTACCGTGATATCGGGCAGCCTGTGCTAATTCCAGGCGATATGGGGCGCTACTCGTTCGTGCTGGTGGGCACTGAGGGCGCAATGCGTGAGAGTTTTGGCACCACTTGCCACGGCGCCGGGCGCATGATGAGCCGCAAGGGCGCGCTGCGGGAAGCAAAAAAGCGCGACATCGCTAAAGAGCTGGAAAAGCAAGGCATTATCGTGCGGGCGCAAAACAAAGCCACCTTAGGCGAGGAGGCTTCCTACGCCTACAAAGATGTCGCCGATGTGGTGGAGGTGGTACACAACGCGGGCATCGCGCGGAAAGTGGCGCGTCTGCGCCCCATCGGCGTGGTAAAGGGCTAACCTATGGCGAGGCATCCTATGCCTCGTCCTGCCCCACGCGCTCGCGCACAGGGCGCAATAGCCACGCCGACGCCACCAAATAGATAGGCACCAGCGCGAAAATCCAACGCCAACCGGTGCCCATGCCGTACTGGGCGTTCCACAAGTCGCCCAGCGGACCCGCAATCAGCGGTGCCACCACCTGCGGCAGCGTCATCGCGATGTGCCAAATCGCCATATACCGCCCCGATTCGCTGACTGGCACCAGATTGCTGGCTAATGCCCAATCAACGGCGGCATATGCGCCCCAGGCCACACCAAACAGCGCGCCTGTTAGATACACCAACGGCAGCTCGCGCGCCATCAAAAACAGCCCTGCGCATATGCACATCAGCGCGATGCAGCCATAAATCAGCCGCTTTTTGCTAACGCGATCTGCCAGCACGCCCGCCAGCCAGTTGCCCAGCACGCCCGTCAGCGTCGCTGTCGCCATAAAGCCAAACGCATGTTGGGGCGCTAAATCTTTTAGCCCGATCGTGTCGCGCAGGTAGTACTCTAGATAAAACAGCGCCGTGAAAAAGCCCATGTTGAACACCAAGCGCGAGATTACCACCCATCGGAAGTTGGGCAACTCGTTCAGCCAAATGTTGGTGAACAGCTTCCAGTGGAGGCGCTGTTCGCCGGGATGGCAGGGCTGCCAGCGTGGTTCGTGCATGCCCAGCACCGTCCATAGCATCGTCAACAGCAGGAACGCTGCCAGCACCCCACCCACTAGCTGCATTCGCGCGGGGCGCGACAACTCGCCCAATAGCAAGGGCGGTTCGCTAAGCAGTGCGCCTGCCAACGCCAGCCCAATCAAGTTGCCCGCCAGCGTCATCATGCCCATGTACGCCGACGCCAACCCGTGCCGCTCGGGCGGCACATAGTCGGGAATTACTGCTTGGTAGGGACCGTTCGCCCAGTTCAGAAACAGCTGGATGGCTACAAAATGCGCCACCAGCAGCCAGAAGCTCTGCGTGGTCATAAACAGCAGGATGAACGGCAGGCTCAGCAGCGTACCCCAAAGGATAAACGGGCGTCGCCTACCCCAGCGCGAGGTGCTGCGGTCGCTAATCGGACCTGCAATCAGCTCAATTGCGGTGGAGATCAGCGCGCCCGCTGCTGCCAGCCACGCCAAATATGCGCCGCGCTGCTCGGGCGGCGCCAGCTCGTTGACGCGCACCTGCATGACTATCGTGAGGAATGCTGCCCAGTGGACGCTCACGCCCAGCCAGAACGCACTAATCGCCCAGTAGTTGACCCGCGCATACCTCACACGGGGGATTATAGCACATACCTATCGTGTTATCAGGTATCCTCAAAGTATGGAGAGCGGAGCCCACAGCGTCTATGAGCAGGCGAAAGCCCTTTGGGAGTCGGCACATCCACCGCGCCACTATCTCTCGGTGAACGATTTGGCGCCGCAGGCAGCTCATGCCATTTTGACGCTGGCACGCGCGATGAAAGACGCCACCCGCCGCGGGCAAGAGGTGTTTCGTTTCGCCCGACCCGTTGCTCTCGCATTGATTTTCGAGAAGCCCTCGCTGCGCACGCGCGTGGCGTGGGAAGTGGGACTGCACCAAATGGGCGCGCACGGCGTCTACCTCACGCAAAGCGACATCCAGATGGGCAAACGCGAAGCGGTGATGGATATCGCCCGGAACCTGTCGCGCTGGGTGCAGGGCATCGTGGCGCGCGTGTTCTTGCACTCCACACTGGAGGAGTTGGCACGCTTTGCTGAAGTGCCTGTAATCAACGCTCTCAGCGAACGCGAACACCCCTGTCAAGCCCTCGCTGATTTGATGACAATTCACGAGCACAAGGGAGAGCAACCGCTAACACTGGCGTGGGTGGGCGATGGCAACAATGTGTGTCATAGCTTCACATTGTTGGCAACCTTGCTGGGGCACCATGTGCGCATTGCCACGCCCGAAGGCTACGAGCCGCACGAAGCAATCCTCGCACAAGCCCGTGCCTACGCTCAGGCGTCGGGTGGTAGCGTACAGCTGCTGCGCGACCCGCGCGAAGCGGTCGCCGATGCCGATGCGGTCTACACCGATGTGTGGGTTTCAATGGGTTACGAGACCGAACGCGAGGTGCGCATGCGCCACTTTCTGCCCTACCAGGTGAACGAGGCGTTGCTGCGCTTTGCGAAGCCCGATGCGGTGGTGCTGCACTGCCTACCCGCCCGCCGCGGTGAGGAAATCACCGATGCGGTGCTGGATGGCAACCAATCTGTCGTGTGGGATCAAGCCGAAAATCGCTTACACACTCAAAAAGCCCTACTCGCGCTGATGTTGGGCACTCTCTAACCCACGCCGCGACTTGCCCAAACTGCATTCGGGCTTTCCAGAGGTTCCTCGCTCTCGGCTCGGGGTGCCAAACTGGAGAAAGTAGCCTTATCACTCTGAACACCCCTGTCATTCCGAGCCAGGCGAGGAATCTCCAGCGAACCGTAGCCGAGACCCCTCGCTGCGCTCGGGGTGACAAACTGTTTGGTTCTAACCAGCACTTTTCATTCCGAGCCGCAGGTGAGGTATCGCTGTCAAGGCACGATTGAGCCCCCTCGCTGCGGCTCGGGGTGACAGGCTTTTTCGCGGTAGTAGACTTGTCATTCCGAGCCGCAGGCGAGGAATCGCGCCCAACACGATGCTCACTCAAACAACTCGCCCACGCGCACTTGGGCAGCAGTTCGCCTCCTGTGAGGAGGTCATTCTCGTTGAGAATTTCAATCTCCAGCGGGGCTTTGAGGCGGTAAACCTGTTTGCGTCCAGGAAACAGCAGCCACACTTCACGCGCCCCCAACTCAAACACTCACCCTCTTTCTACAGCAGGTCGTTCATATTCTCGGAAGGCAAGACGATCTCTACTGCCAAGTCGGGGGCACCATCTACGAAGTCCACGGGTGGCTTGCCTTGTGGCAAGCGGCTGACTGCCATCAGCGACAAGTCGGGGCTACGGATGTTGCCACCCACCATCCGAAAGCCCGTGCTCGAGTCAAACCCCCTGAAGCGTCCTTTGAGGCACTCGCCGAGTTTTTTAGCCGGCTCGAACGCTATCCACCCGTGTTGTCCGCTTGTAGGCACGACCTGTATCCTCCTGTTGACCAGTTCGTACTTGCGCCCCTCGTCAGGCATCTGGAGCAGGTCTTGCTCGGTGTAGCGGCGTTTGCGCGGCGGCTTGGTGCGAGCAGCTGTCATGTTGGTCTCACCAAAGGCAGTGTACCTTGCGCGTCTGTGGCTGATGTAGGTAGGACAGGGGAACTGGGCGACGACAAGCAAGCCGTCGCATCAGTTTACTTCGGCGTGGACGCCAACGCTGCGATTTCGCACTGCGCGTGTGGATCTTGTTTGTACGGGTTCGACTTTAGACAGGTTCGGTTTTAGCCGATGGGAGAATTTGCCCAAACCCCACCCCCTTATGCGCGGTAAGCAGCGGGTTGGCATGCGGTATAGTTTCTGCTGATGCAGGCAGAAGCCCTCACTCCGTGGATTGAGACGGCGCCGTTTGAGGTGCGCTACGCTGAAACTGATGCGATGGGCATTGTATACTATGCCAACTACTTGGTGTGGTTCGAGGTGGCACGCGGCGCGTTTTGCCAGCGATACGATATAGACTACAACGCCATCGAGCGCGACGGCACGCCGCTGGCAGTGGTGGAAGCGTATTGCCGCTACCGTGCACCTGCCCGCTATGGCGATCGGATTGTGGTGCGTGTGCGTCTAAGTGAGTTGAGGGGTAGTACGATGCGCTTTGAGTATGAGGTATTGAACGCCGACACGCGCCAACTGTTGGCAGAGGGCTGGACGCGTCATGTGTGGGTTACGCGCGAGGGGAAACCGACTCGCTGTCCTGCCCTGATTCGGCAGCGGGTGGAGCAGGCATAAGCGGCACACTCAGAGTGAGGTACGCGACGGCGCCCCACAGCACGCCTATCAGGGCACCTGTAAGCACATCGGAGGGGTAGTGCACACCGCGGTAGATGCGCGACAGCCCCACCAAGCCTGCCAGCAGCAGCGCGCCGTAGCCCCACAGCCGATGGCGTGTGCGATATAACTGCAGAAATAGCCAAAACGCCAACGCGAACGCTGTGGCTGTGTGCCCCGATGGAAACGAGTTATGAAAAATCCGCTCATCGGGAGCCACCAGCGCGTCGGTCAAATTGGAAGGGCGCAGGCGGGGCACCGCGCGTTTGAGCAGCTGCACCGTGAGACCACTGCCGAGAAACGCCACGAGCGCAGGTAGGAACACCGCGCGCCACGCCGAACGCCCCCGCACCCCAACCGCTTGGCGACGCGCCACGAACAGCGTCGCTATAAGCACTGCCAGCAGCTGTACCCACCCCAAGCCCAAGCTCGTAATCACCCACATCACGGGGTCAAGCCACGGGTGGTTCAGCCCGTGATTGACCGCATAAAATAACTCACGATCGCACTGGAGCAGGGTCTCCATTAGCTCAGCGTCATCTTGCCGAAGCCGATGTACTTGGGCTGGCTGAGGCGTTCGATGCGTTGCAACATATCTTCAAAGCACATGTGGTGCTCCTGGAGGTCGCCGCGCAGGATGGGGTCAATAGGCAGCAGCGGAGTGTCGTTGATGTGCACGCTGAGGGCGCGGGCGCGGCGAGCCAACTCGAACGCCTCCACAATATCGCGCGTGAAAATCGCTAAGCGCAACCCAATAGCAAGCGAGTTGATGTGCTTGAGGAGTTCCGCGTGGTTGCGGTAGCGGTGGAGCAACACCACGGGTCCGAACACGGCTTCGGAATGCAGGGTCGCGTTTTCGGGCAGATCCGTGAGCACTGTGGGCATATAGAAGGGTGGTTCGGCTTGTGCACCGATGAGGGCGCGTGCACCCTGCTGCAGGGCGTCGCGCACCAGCTGGTCTACACGCTGTAGGGCTTGCGGGTGAATCAGCGGTGGCAGCGAGGTGGATTCTTGCATGGGGTCGCCGTAGCGGAGGTTTGCAAGCCGTTGGACCAGTGTCTGTGCGAGAGAATCGTAGATGTGTTCGTGCGCCCACACGTGCTGAATCGAAGTGGGCAGCTGCCCAGCGGCCATATAGCCGCAGCAGGCAACAACCTCCGCCACGACTTCGGGGTCGGCGCTTTCGGTGGCAACCAGCCCGCCTAAGGTGTCCAACTCCATTTCGATGCGTTTAGCGCCTGCGTGCAAGGGCAGCGATAAGCCAACCGCGCGACTGCCCGTGAAGGTAAGCGCAGCGACCAGCGGGTGCGCCGCCAGCGCATGTCCGATCTCCTCGCCCTTGCCTGTAAGCACGCTGAGCGCCTCAGGAGGCACGCCTGCGCGATAAAGCAATAAGCCCAGGCGCAGCACGGTTAGCGGTGCCTCAGTAGAGGGCTTGAGGATGATCGCGTTGCCCGCAGCGATGGCGGGGGCAGCTTTTTGTGCCGCGTGTGCCAACGGCAGGTTGAACGCCAAAATTGAAGCGACCACGCCCAACGGCTCGCGCGCCCAAAAGCCAAACCGCGACGCCCCGTCGGTAAACGACTCGGGCGGAAACTGCGTGGCGCGAGGGTGGTGACACGCCTCTGCGGCTAACTCAAACACCATCGCCGCGCGCTCCACCTCAATCCGCGATTCGCTAATCAGTTTGCCCGTTTCCGAAGTCAGCAAGGTCGCCAGCGATTGTCGCTCTTGGCGGATAAGTTCGGCAACGTGCTTGAGGATGGTCGCGCGTTGGCTGAGAGGTATTTCGCGCATCATCTCGGCGCCGTAGCGGGCTAATGCCACTGCCTGATCCACGTGCATCGCGCCTCCGCGCGCCACCCTGTCTACAGGCTCCCCTGTGTAGGGGTTCAACACGGGCAGCCACTCCTCAGCCCCCACCAAGTGCCCGCCAATCAGCATTTTCTGGTGGCTCATCATTTAGCCTCCTGTATAGGCAACCGCCTCAATCTCAATCTGCGCTCCTTTGGGCAAACCGCTGACCTGCACCGTTGCCCGTGCAGGATACGGCGGCTGGAAGTAGGTGCTGTAGACTTGATTCATCTCTTCAAACATATTCAAGTCGGTGAGGTAAATCGTGACCTTGACCACATGGTCCAAGCCCAAGCCTGCTGCGTTTAGCACCGCCTGTAGATTCTGAAGTACTTGCTTGGTTTGTGTGGCGATTCCACCTGCAACCAGCTCGCCTGTAGCAGGATTGATAGGGATCTGCCCCGACACGAAGACCCAGTTGCCCACACGCACCGCCTGAGAGTATGGTCCGACAGGTGCTGGCGCGTCGCTGGAGAGAATCGCTTGTTTTGCCATCGCCTCACCTCACACGGAAAGTATACCCTTATGGAATAAGAAACGCCCCCATAGCAGGGGGCGCAGTGGAAACTGCAACCGAACCAAAAATGTGCTCAGCGGCGTCGGCGGCGCAGTGCCAATCCTACCAGCCCCACGCCCAACGCCAGCATGCTGGCAGGCTCGGGCACAACGCTCACTGTAAGGACATAGGAACCGACCTGCGTATGGCTTGCCCCTTCGTAGTAGCCAATTTCGTCTTGACCGACGAAACCATGAAAGCCCGTGATCGCAAGGTAGTAGTCGCCGCTGACATCGGCGCGCCAAACCAGCGCCGAGCCAAAGCTATCACCAAGCGGGGCGTCATCGTTGAAGGTAAGCGCGGTATCGCCTGTTTCATCAAACAACGCAATCACCGTGTCGGGTGCAAAGTAAGGCGTACCAATCGGGAACACAACGACCGACAAGTAATCGCCCGCCTCCAAACGGATCTTGAAAAAGTCAGAATCGTTCAATGTGAGGTTAATCACCCCCACATTGGCATATGGCGGGGTATTGCGTAGGTTGTACAGCACCATGTCGGCAGTTGCGCGGGTATTGTTTGGCTCCGTTTCGCTGAACAGCGCAAATGCCTGTACGCTCAACAGGGCACTCAGCACAACAGTCAATGCTCGCTTCATCATACATCCTCCTTTCCGGGGTTTCCGGTAGGGCGTGGAAGGCGACTTACGCCCTACACATTATAGCATAGTTGGCGGTGTTCCTGCGTTGCCTAATCATAAAACTGGCAAAACTACTGTGGCGCCTGTCAACGGTTGTGAGATGCGCGATTTGGGTACAACATCCGTTTAGGCGGCGAGATGCTCAACTACGGCATCGGACAGGGCTACCTGACGATTACGCCGTTGCAGACAGACGTGATGACGATCGGTATCGCCAAGCGCGGCGTGAGGTACTGGTCCCCATCTGGTGGA